>Skinner_p2__coassemble_150_pt1 | contig 127696 bp, 108 predicted proteins | sample Skinner_p2__metabat2_low_PE_019 | metagenome-assembled genome bin Skinner_p2
TTTACTGGGCTTGTAGCCGCATTTTCATTTTTCAACTGTCAAAGATGGGATTATATCTGCATGCTTCTGCAGAATTTGTCAAATATTTGTTTCTTATTCTGGGATTTTTTCGACAAAAAAGAACTATAACAACTGGATCTCGTCCCATTGCTATAGTTCTCTTCGGTGAGCTTCTATTATAAAAGATAAGTGTTTGCTATTTTATCGTTCTATTTCTTAAAAAAATCCGGAATCTTGATGGATTTCTCTCTGACTGTACTTGTCGGAACTCTCGGTGTCACCGGTGTTGTCCCTGTATAAGTTCTCTGGCCAGCTGATGTATTGGTGTTATTTCCAATTACGCTGAATTCTGGTCTTGCCTGTCTTACAGAAGATGCTGTTCCTGCTGCTGAAGCTGCTGTGTGACTAGTATTTGGAAGCACACTGCCTGTCTTCTGTCCATCCAGTCTGGATTTGAGTCTGGATGACGGTCCTTCCACGTTATGAAGTCCGGTAGCAATAACTGTAATCACTGCCTCGTCTGACTTTGAATCGTCATACATTGCACCGAAGATGATATTTGCATCTTCCCCTGCAAGTTCTTGTACGTATTCTGCTGCATCACTGGCATCCATCAGTGTGATATCTCCTGAGATATTGATAATAACGTGAGAAGCACCTGCAATAGTTGTCTCAAGAAGCGGACTTGCCACTGCCTGTTTCACAGCCTCTAATGCCTTGTCATCTCCCTTGCCCTGACCAATTCCGATGTGTGCAATTCCCTTGTCAATCATAACTGTCTGCACATCTGCAAAGTCAAGGTTGATCAGAGACGGTACATTGATCAGGTCTGTGATTCCCTGGATACCTTGCTGAAGAACTTCGTCTGCCTTCTTCAGTGCTTCCGGCATTGTTGTTCTGCGGTCTACTACTTCCAGTAATTTATCATTCGGAATAACGATTAACGTATCTACGCTCTCTTTTAACTTCTCAATTCCTGCAAGCGCATTGTTCATTCTTGTCTTGGATTCAAAACGGAATGGCTTTGTAACTACACCGACTGTCAGTGCACCCATATCCTTTGCGATACGTGCTACAACCGGAGTCGCACCTGTTCCGGTTCCGCCTCCCATACCACAAGTAACGAATACCATATCTGCACCTTTGATTGCTGCTGCAATTTCTTCTGAGCTTTCCTCTGCTGCCTTCTCACCAATCTCAGGTTTAGCACCTGCTCCAAGTCCTTTCGTAAGCTTCTCACCGATCTGCATCAATGTAGGAGCTTTCGATAATTGTAATGCCTGCTTATCTGTATTAATAGCAATAAATTCCACACCGGCGATCTGTTCATCGATCATTCGGTTCACTGCGTTATTTCCGCCGCCACCGACACCAATGACGATAATTTTTGCTGCTGCTTCAGATTCATTTGTTTTAATTTCTAACAAGAGTTTTTCCTCCTTTATCGATCTACTTCTTATACATCCCTCTGGTTCTATATAGATTCTGCCATATAGATATATAATATAGTTTTTCTTCTAATTAATCAATAGCCTTTTTTAGATTTTCCGATTTTTTTGTCATGGCGCTCTCCGCTCAAAGCAGATGCAGTATCATTTTCTAATACCCCATTCCGCTTCCGTCATCATAAGTGCCTGTCCCATCATAATTTTCACTTCCGTCATCGTATGTGCCGCTTCCATCCTCATAACTTCCGGTTCCGTCATCATAGATTTCCGTTCCATCGCCATAAGTCACACTCTCATCATACTGTGGTTCTGCTTCCCAGTCTTCATTATAACTGTCAGCATCTGTCTGTTCACCGCTGTCTGTCGCTCCGGTTTCATCAAGTATCTGATCTTCCCCTTCTGTCACAGTTCCATCTTCAGCCTCCACTGTCGGCCGGAAGCTGATCAGCGTTGACTGCATTGTAAAGTTTTCCAAATGAACAGTTCCGCTTTTTCCCTGAAGCTTTTCTAAAATCGGAGCAATCTGAGCAACTCTGTCATCAAAATTCTCATCGCCGATATTAACTGCGATCGTCCCAAAATGAAGTGTGGCCTCTGTTCCGTTAAACACAATCTTCTCTGGACTAAGTTCCCATTTTTCCACAACTTTTCCAACCTGGATGACATAGCTGAATACCTTGCGATTCTCCGCTTTTACTTTATGATTTAAGACAACCTTTTTCACACCCAGCCCCTCAACAAGCGGAATCCCCGGAATGGACTCTGTCTGTTTCTTTAAGACGGTTCCTTCCTCATCAAAATAGGCATATTCATTCTCATAAAGAATTCCGCCAAGCAATTTATGCTCTTCAATCTTTACTTTGATCGTCCACGGATTCTTCATACTGATCTCTGCACTTTTCATCATAGGAAGTAATTCGTCCGGACGAAACTTAGATTTCCAGAGAACGTATAGGGAATTGCCGGACATTGTGTCACTTTTTACCCAGTCTGACACTTCCTGCTGTGTCAGCATCTCTATTCCCGTCACTTCGATCTTTTGTATATGAAACAGCAAAAATACAGACAGCGCAAGGATTGCTGCTGCAATCAAACCTACAAGCAATGCATAAAGTCCATATTTTCTTTTCTTTTGTACTTTACGATGTTTAAATGTCGTCATCCTATCCTCCTAACAACTTTGTTGCCGTCGCGTCCTTCCGCGCCGGATGTTCTCTTTATTGTATCAGACTGGACACACTCAGCACAAGTCCCATTTCCATCAAAAGAAACAGAACCGACGTCCCTCCATAACTGATAAACGGAAGTGTGATTCCTGTATTGGGAATCGTATTTGTCACTACCGCGATATTTAAAATTACCTGTATCATCATGTGCGCCATTGCTCCAGATGCGATCAGCGCTCCAAACAGATCCTGCGCATGAACTGCAATGACAAAGAAACGCCAGATCAGAAGCAAAAACAAGAGGATGATCAATGCCGCTCCCACAAGTCCCAGTTCTTCACAGACAATGGAAAAAATCATGTCATTCTGTGCCTCCGGGACAAATCCGAGTTTCTGTACACTGTTTCCCATTCCCCGTCCAAAAAGTCCTCCGGAACCGATTGCATAAAGTCCCTGCAATGTTTGATAACCTTTCTCATACTTTTCCGGATTTCTCCAGATTGCAAGACGTTCCAGACGATAGCTCTCCACCCCGAGGAAAATACCAAGGAATCCACATCCAAGCAGCCCCATCCAGATAAACTGTGCATACTTTGGACTTGCCACAAAAATCAGAATGACTGCAATCCCAAGAATAATGATTGCAGTACTTAAATTACTTGCCCCGACAAGACCGACAACCGGTAGTACCATAAGCATGATCTTAAACAAAGTCTTGATCTTTCCCATCTCTTTTACATTTTTTGTCACAATACATGCAAGAAATAGAATCAGCGCCACCTTTGCATACTCTGACGGTTGAAAAGATAAAGGTCCCAAAGACAGCCATCTTTTGGACCCATTATACTCATCTCCTATAAAAATCACCGCAACAGACAGCCCGATTGCAACAAGATAGCCAATACCTGCAAGCGGTTCCCAGACATGATAATCGATATTTGCCACGATCAGCATCAGAACTGTTCCTAAAATCGTTGCAAACAACTGTTTTTTTAAATAGTAAAAACGATCGTGGAATTTTAACTCACCATTGTAGGCACTCGTACTGTACAAGATCATCAATCCTACGAACACGAGCAGAAATACAACCGCAAGCAATGTATAATCATACCCTTTTTTCTTTCCGGGTCTGCCCACAATTCTTCACTCCTTATAAATGATTTACAAGTTCTTTGAATTTATCTCCACGTTCTTCAAAATTTTTAAACATACCCCAACTCGCACATGCAGGGGAAAGAAGTACTGCATCTCCCTCTCTTGCAAGTCGCGCACTCTCCATGACAGCCTCCTCAAAAGTATCTGCGAGGATAACATTGTCAAATCCTTTTCTTCTTGCGGTCTCAGCGATTTTCTCTTTTGTTGCTCCAACTAATACAAGGTATCTTACTTTTTCCCCGAAAGAATCAATCCACTCATCATAAGAAGAGTTCTTATCATATCCTCCTCCGATCAGTATCGTCGGTCGATTCATCGCCTCCACTGCCTTGATGGCAGCATCCGGATTTGTTCCCTTGGAGTCATTGTAGTATGCAACTCCTTCTTTCTCCGCCACAAATTCGATCCGGTGGGCAACTCCGCCAAAATTCCTGATCGTCTCTCGTATACTCGAAAGCGGGACTCCATATGCCGCTGCCATCGCAGAAGCCGCCATCACATTCTCATAATTATGTGTACCAAGCAACTTTAGTTCCTCTACCTTACAGAGCACTTCCGGCTTTCCATCTGCATAAATGATCTTTCCGTCTTCAAGATAGATCCCTCTCTCTAGTTTACGCCTGCTGCTGAAATATAGAACCTGCGTATGAAGTTTTTCTCCGAATGCACGCAGCACTTCGTCCTCATAATTGAGTACACAGACATCTTCCTCTGTCTGATTTTTTGTGATTTCCTCTTTCGCCTGAATATATGCCTCCATCGTATGATGTCGGTTTAAATGATCTGGTGTAATATTTAAGATTGCACTTACCTTTGGATGGAACGTATCGATCGTCTCCAACTGAAAGCTGCTCATTTCCGCAACCGTCACAGAATCTTCCTTCATCTCCAACGACGCTCCCGTGTACGGTGTCCCGATATTCCCGACAACAAAAACACTGTCTCTGTACGCTTTCATGATTTCCCCCAGCAATGCAGTTGTTGTTGTCTTTCCATTTGTTCCGGTAATTGCAAGTACCTCTCCACTTGCAAAGCGGTATGCCAGTTCCACTTCTCCCCAAATTGGAATTTCTCGTTCTCTCAACTGATTTACAAGCGGAAGATCTGTCGGAACCCCCGGACTTAACACAACAAGTTCCAGCTGATCCATCACTTCCAGCGGAAGGCTGCCGAGCAAGATCTCAACAGAGCTCTCTGCCGCAAAATGTTTTCTTAAGTTTTCTTTGTCTAAATTTTCATTTCCATCGTACAGGATCACAGACGCTTGCGCCCTCTCAAGCAGCGCTCCTGCACCAATTCCGCTGATTCCTGTTCCAAATACAAGTACTTTTTTTCCTCTTAAATCCATAATACCCTCCTAAAGCGCCATCAGGCCAATCAGACATAAAATTGCTGTTGCAACAGCGAACACTGCTACAACCCGTGTCTCAGACCAGCCGCAAAGTTCAAAATGATGATGAATTGGCGCCATTTTAAAGATTCTTTTCCCGCCTGTCTTCTTAAAATATGTCACCTGAATCATAACCGACAGCACTTCAATCAGATAAATCAGCCCTACGATCACGATGAAGAGCGGCATCTGGAGCATATATGCTGTGGATGCCACAAATCCTCCCAGCGCAAGCGATCCGGTATCTCCCATAAACACACTCGCCGGATAGACATTAAAGAGTAAAAAGCCAAGCAGCGCTCCCACAACCGCACAGGTCACAGGCTCGATACCGCTTCTCGTCCCCACTGCCACTACAGTGAAAAATGTGGCAACAAGCACCGTCACACTGGAGGCCAAGCCATCCAGCCCATCCGTGAAATTCACTCCATTGACCGTTCCAATCACGACAACAAACAACAGCGGAATCGAAAGCCATCCGATATCCAGATATTTTCCACTGGAAAATGGAATCAGTAGTGTCATTGGAACATTTGTCACTTTTACAAGATAGTAGGCAAACACTGCCGTCACAACAATCTGAAGCGCCATCTTCTGCTTTGGAAACAACCCATCCGACCGTTTCATCACAACTTTCAAATAATCATCGAGAAATCCGATCAATCCAAAACCAAGTGTCACAAACAGCACCGGTATGATCTTCGGATATTCTTTTATATAAAAAACTGAAGTGAGCAATACACTTCCAAGGATGATCACACCGCCCATTGTCGGTGTTCCTGCCTTCTTCAAATGTGACTGTACACCTTCCACCCGTTCTGTCTGTCCCATCTTTAGTTTTCTCAGAAACGGAATGACGACCGGTCCCATCAGCAGACTCAATGCAAAAGAAATCAGCACTGGTACAATTAATTTATAATCCATAGATACACCCTTTCACTCTTTTGTTCTCATTTTAATTCAACTTATATAGTATACTTCATTTCCCTCTCATTTTCAACTACTCCTCCTCTTTTGTTTCGCTAACCGGCCCTCTTTCTATCCCCATATATGGAAGAATATTGTCGAAAATATCACGGATTACCGGAGCCGCAATCGTTCCCCCATAATAAATTCCCTGCGGATCATGGATCACCGCCATTCCTAGTATTTGTGGATTGTCTGCCGGAGCAAATCCGATAAAAGAAGAAATATATTTATTGGCGCTTCTCGGAAGTGTCTGCGAGGTTGCTGTCTTTCCTCCGATCCGATATCCTTCAATATATGCGTTTTTCCCAGATCCTTCTGCTACAACGCTCTCAAGGATCGTTCGCATTGTCGCCGACGTTTCTTTCGATACCACTCCTTTTCTTTCCGGATAAGAAAAAGGCTCCAGCTTTTCTCCTTCCCGATCCACAATTCCCATGCCAAAATGTGGTGTCACACGAACCCCTCCGTTGATCAGAGAACTTACCGTTGTCGCCATCTGCACCGGCGTAATCTGGAAGGATTGCCCAAAACTCATCGTTGCCAGCTCTACCGCACCGATGTTTTCCTTCTTATGCATGATTGTTCCTGCTTCTCCTGGAAGATCTACCCCTGTCAGATCCAGCAATCCAAACTGTTTAAAATACTCGCAGAACTTATCCACACCGAGTCGCAGACCGATGTCGATAAATACCGGGTTACAGGAATTTTGAACTCCTTGCACAAATGTTTCCGTTCCATGTCCTCCTACTTTGTGACATCGGATCTTCCGATCCTCCACCATCCGATATCCCGGACATTGAAAAGTGTCATCCAGTTTCACTACGCCTGCTTCCAGACAGGCAGAGGACGTAATAATCTTAAAAGTCGACCCTGGCTCATAAGTATCGTTAATACAGCGATTTCTCCACATCTGATTCAGGAGTTCCTGCTTCTTCTCCGGATCTTTCATATCTGCTGCAGGCTGTTTTTCAGCATTTGCTGCCAGAAATTCCTCCGTCAGTGTAAAAGGATCATTCAGATTAAATTCTGGCACATTCACCATCGCCAGTATTTCTCCATTTTGAGGATTCATCAGCAGGATAGACACCCCATCTGCCTGCTTTTCCTCCATCACTTTCTGTGCCGCCTGCTCAGCATATTTCTGAATGTTATAGTCTATGCTGAGCTGCAATGTATTCCCCGGTACCGGTTCGATGCGGTCTTCTGCAATCCCATCCAGTTCAATCCCACGGGCATCTGTTGTCGTGAGGATCATTCCGTTCTGTCCTTTCAGATACTTCTCATACTTCACTTCCAACCCGATGATTCCCTGATTATCCCCTCCGGTAAATCCGAGCACTTTTGATGCCAGCGTTTCATATGGATAATAGCGCTTGAAATCTTCATCTACTTTTACCCCCGCAAGATCATATTCACGAATCTTATCCCCGATTTCCTTCGGTACATTCGTTTTGATCCTCTCCATAGACGAAACTTTTTCTACTCGTTTTCTCACCACCTTGGGTTCCAACTCCAGCTCCTCTGCCAGCACTTCAATGACACGCTCCTGATCCTTGATCTGGCTGTGAATCACAGAAATCGTGCAGACTGTACGATTCGTCGCAAGCACTGTTCCATTCCGATCTACAATTTCTCCTCTTGCGGCTTTAATTTCACGTTCCCGTTCATGGAGCGCCTCCGCTTTTTTCTGGTAATATTCTGCATCAAAAATCATCAGATAACACAGCCGTCCGATCAATCCTAAGATCACTGTGACCGCTGCGAGAAAGACCACAAGCACTTTTTTCTTATTATAGGTCTTATTTTTCATAAAAAAACCTCACAGAAGTTGTTTTTATAATTTATTAACACTTCTGTGAGGTTATTCACATTTCCTTGGACAAAATTTTCATAAAATCGTTCAATCAATATCCAGACTCCATATCCCCAGAGCCGTCCTCGTAAGTTCCATCTCCGTAAGCACCATCGTCATAACTTTCCCCTTCGTAAGAAACATCCCCGACAGCTTCCCCTTCATAGGAAGGTTCTCCCGAAACCTCTTCTTGACTTTCGGTTTCCGTCTCATTCTCCGCCTGTGGTTCTACCTCTTGCTGATCTTCCTCCGGCTGCTCCGGAGCTACAACCGGCTGCCCGTCAATCGTAGAAATATTCATATATGGAAATGCCTCTTCCATAATACTTCGCGCCAGATTCAACACGAGAGAACTGTCTTCCTGGGACTCTGTATTCGGCTCATCAATCACAACATAAATCAGCACTTCCGGCTCATCCTGCGGTGCATATCCAATGAAAGAAAGTAAATGCTTTCCACTGTTTCTAGGGTATTTCTCAGCAGTACCAGTCTTTCCTCCGATGTCATATCCTTCCACCGCTGCTGAGGCTCCTGTTCCAGTTCCTTCCATAACCGTTTTCATATACTGTTTCAGCATTGTCGACGTCTGCTCAGAAATCACACGTTTCTTCAAAACAGATTCTTTCGTCTCAATCACATTTCCGTTTTCATCTTGAATCTGTTTGACAACATGCGGCTCATAATAGTTGCCTCCATTGATCAAGGCTGACATTCCCGCAACCATCTGTTCCATCGTCACATTGAAATTCTGCCCGAAGGAATTAGTTGCCAGATCTACCGGACCTACCAGCTCTGGATCCTGCAGGATCCCCTCTGCCTCTCCCGGCAGGTCAATCCCTGTCTGAGCGCCAAATCCAAAGATACTCTGATAACGATAAAAATCTTCAGCTCCAATCACTTTGATCATTTCCATCATTGCAACGTTACAAGAATTTGCAATCGACTGCGCAATGGTCTGCGTACCGTGCCCCGCTGTGTAGTGACAATTGATCGGCTCTGTATCCTCCGCAACAACGAGAGATCCTCCGCAAGTATATACTTCATTTCCCCTTATCTTTCCTGTTTCCAGTCCCGCTGCAACAGTAAACGGTTTTGCTGTTGATCCCGGTTCATACGAATCGCTGACACAGAAATCCCTCCAAAGATTATTGAGGATCTCCACTTTTTCTTCCTCTTTCATCTTCTTCAGTTCTTTCTCTGTGTAGTAGGCAGAAATATCACGCGGTTTGTTCAGATCAAAGTTCGGGTAAGATGCCTGTGCAAGGATCTCCCCACTCTGCGGATCTGCAATGATCACCGCTGTATTCAAGCTTCCGTTTCCTTTCTCTGCATTATCCTTATAAGCTTCATTAAATTCTAAAATATGTTTTTCCACAATCTTCTGGAGTTCCGCGTCAATAGTAGATACGATCGTGTTTCCATTCTCCGCTTCCTTGATTGTACGTTCCAGAAGCGCTCCTTCTTCCAGATAACCGTACTCTCTTCCGTCTACTCCATTTAAAATTGCATTGTAAGATGCCTCAAGACCGATTGTTCCCACATCGTCTGCATTGGAAAATCCGATTACATCACTCGCCAGTGAATTGTACGGATATTTCCGCACATAATCCTCTTCCAGCCAGATTCCCTTAACATTCGGATGCTTCTCTTCGTCTTCATCGATCGCCTCAAATTCCTTCGCAGTATTATAATCTACACCTTTCAGAAGTATATTATAACGGCTTTCTGGACTCGATTCGACCAGTTCCTCCACATCCTCCTCTGCGATTCCAAAGCAGTCTTTTAAAACTTTGATCGTAGGCTCCTGATATTCGTCTTTCTCAAGCATTGCCTTGACATCCAGAATAACATTGTACACGCGCTCACTGGTTGCAAGCTTTGTTCCATTGCGATCCACAATATCTCCTCTTCGAAAAGGAATCACCCTGCTGTCATACTGTTGCTGATCTAAAACGACCTTCGTATATTTTTCGCCATTCATGGCATTGATCTGTATAATTCTTCCAATTAAAATAGCAAAAGCCAGCACAACTAATGAAAATAATAGTACTAGCTTTTTCTGCATAATCTTCGAAAATTTTCTTTTTAAAAAATGAAATGAGTTTCGCTTTTTTCTTTTGGACATTTTCTCACCTTTTACTTAGAAACTTTACTTGACTGTGCTAATATTCCATTTTCCGGTATCTCTTCGTACTGTTTCACATAACTGCTCGTCGGGCTGTCATATTCCATGACCTGATCCGGCGTAGCCGGCACCATCCCCAGATCTTCTACAGCACGTTTGCGAAGCTCTTCTAAGTCCACGCTGTCTGTCGCAGCATTGTACATTGCTGTATTCTCCTCTTTCAGCTCTGTCAGTTCACTTTGAAGTGCAGCGATCGCTTCGGAACGGTTCGTAATCTCAGACTGAATCTGAAGATATCTTACACAAATAAAGAGCGCTGCAATGGCAGCTATAGATAAAAACAACACATATCCCTTATTCATATCCAATGCTCTTTTTCTATTTTTATGTACTTGTTTACTCACCCTTTTTGGTTCTGAAGGCTGTAATGCTGTCTGTCTATCTATACTGACTCTCGGCTGTCGTACAGTGTTTCCATATACGTAAGCTTCTTCTCTTATCGCCATTACAATCTCTCCTCTTTCTTTTTATACTTTCGTATTCACATGCCGCTCAAAAATCCTGAGCTTCGCGCTCTTTGACCGACTGTTCTCTTCTAATTCCTGTTCGCCAGGCAAGATCGGTTTTTTCGTGATCACTTTCCCTTTCGATACATTTCCACAAACGCATACAGGAAAATGGCTTGGACAAGTACAAGGATTCTCATTCTTCTTAAATATTCCCTTCACGATCCGGTCTTCCAATGAGTGAAATGTAATGATACAGATCCTTCCATTATCATTGAGTAACTCAATCATCTCATCTAATGTATCTCTGAGTACTTCCAGTTCTCGATTCAGTTCAATACGAATTGCCTGAAATGTTCTCTTTGCCGGATGTCCCGTGTTCTTCTGAAATTTCATCGGAATTGCATGTCGGATAATCTCGCATAACTGCCCCGTAGTCTCGATCGGCGCCTTCTCTCTTTCCATGACAATATGCTTTGCAATATTCTTTGCGAACTTGTCCTCTCCATAGTCACGGATAATTCGAAATAGCTCCATCTCGCTGTATGTATTAACGATATCACGCGCCGTCTTTTCCTGACGCCTGTCCATCCTCATATCTAACGGGGCATCAACACGATAAGAAAATCCTCTTTCTGCCGTATCTAACTGATAAGATGATACGCCCAAATCAAGGATTATCCCATCGACTTTGTCAATTCCTCTTTCCCGAAGTCTCGACTTCATATCACAATAATTACTTCTGATTATCGTGACTCTCTCCCCGAAGCCGGCCAACCGGACACTCGCTGCTTCAATCGCCGCTGCGTCCTGATCTATTCCTATAAAACTCCCCTTGTCATTTAATTGCTTACATACCTCTTCGGCATGCCCGCCACCACCAAGCGTTCCATCTACGTAAATGCCGTCTGGCTTGATGTTCAGACCATTTACCGTCTCTTCCAGTAATACTGACTTATGCTTGAATTCCATATTGTCCTCCATTTCTAACGATAGAAAGCATCACTTGCTCTCTTTCTATTGTCATGAATTAGATGCCAAGCCCTAATTCTTCCATGTGACCGGCAATATCATCCATATTTGCTTCTACTTCAGCATTACTTTCATCCCATTTTGCCTTATCCCAAATCTCAACTCGATCCAGCACCCCTACCAGAACGACTTCCTTTTCAAGACCAGCAAAATCTCTCAGGGCTGAAGAGATTAAAACTCTTCCTTGTTTGTCAAGTACGCCTTCCACTGCACTCCCAAGGAAAAAGCGCGTAAAAGTTCTTGCGTTCTTGTTTGTAAGCGGTAAGGTTCTGAGCTTTTCTTCAAAAAGTTTCCACTCATTGTCCGGATACACAAATAAGCAGTTATCTAACCCTTTTGTAATTACAAAACTGTCACCAAGTATCTCTCGAAACTTGGCAGGGATAATTAATCTGCCTTTTGAATCAATACTATGATTATATTCTCCAGTCAACATGAAGGTCACCTTCTCTCGAAATGGTCTGCCACTTCCTTTCCATTTCGTACCACTTTTCACCACTTTCTACCACTTAGATTCATTGTACCCCACTTCTTACTTGATTTCAAGACTTTTTTTCAGTTTTCTAGTTTTCATTTTAAAAAGAGAGCCAGAAAAGATCTTACTCTCTTCTCCGACTCCCTTCACGATTATGCACCTTGCAAATATTCTGTTACCGCACTGTAATCCACTTCATAGGATTCTCTTGGCTGGCTCTCTGTATAAGTACTGTATACCGAATAACCAATCCATCCCAGAACCGCCACACACACAACAGATACTACAGTCTTTCGAACTGTATTCATAACTTTTTGGCGGCGCAGCATCTTCTTTCTGTTGGCTTTTTCTTCCTTATATCTGTTTACTTTCTCCTGACTCATTTCTTTCACAGCTCCTTTGCAACATCTTCTCTTATATTACAACAATGATTCCTCCATCATTTGCATACATACTGCTGATTCCTGCTGTATTTGAGATGATCACATCTTTCACTTTTTTCTTTTCTTTGATCATCTCCGCCACCGCCTCTGCTCTCTCCCTGCAGTTGCAATGTGCAATCCCAAGAATCTTATTCTCCCCGCATTGAATTCCTTCTATAGCCATTTCTGTCATCTTCGCCAATGTTTTCTTAATTCCACGTGCCTGACCGATCTGGTAAATTGTTCCTTCCGGAGTAGCTCCCATTACAGGCTTTATATTCAATGCACTGGCAACCAATGCTTTGACTCCCTTTAATCTTCCATTTTTCTTTAAAGTTTCCAATGTTTCCAGGACAAAATATAATTTCTGACTTTCTATATATTCTTCTACTGTCTGAATGACCTCCTCAAATGTCATGCCAGCTTCTTCGCATTCCTGAATTTTCAGCGCGATCAAAGTTTCCCCGACAGAAGCAGATTTGGAGTTAAAAATATGGATCTGCTTCTTCCCATATTCCTCCTCGTACAGATTTTTCCCAAGCACTGCACTGTTATACGAACCACTAAGTTCTGCTGTCAATGTTACAACGTATACACGTTCCGCTTCTCCAGCATAGCTTTCCATATAACGTTCCGGAGATGGGCAAGACGACTTCGGACATTCTCCACTAGCTGCAATCCGTTTTAAAAAGTCTGCCTGATCAAAGGTCTCATCATCTACAATCGTACTTCCTTCTAATTCTATACTCATCGCAACAGATTCAAAATATCCGCTTTGTTTCATCTCTTCTGTCAATTCTCCGCAACTGTCCACGACAATCTTGTAATTCATTCTTCATCCCTCCCAGATACCAGCTCTCATGATACTCAATCATGTTTTCATGTAGTTTTCAATACTACATTATAATACCACACTGCCTGCTATATGAAAAGTTTTTTCTTAAGTTTCTTCAAACTTTATCGTGCGCGATACCCCTAATGCCAGCCCCATCTCTGACATCAAGAACAAAATCGACGTACCTCCGTAGCTAAAAAACGGAAGTGTGATTCCAGTAGTCGGAATCAAGTTTGTTACAACCGCAATATTCAAAATGACCTGAAGCGCAATATGCGTAAAAATTCCAGTTACGATCAAAGAGCCGTATAAATCCGGGGCATTTTGTGCAATGAACATCAGGCGATATAAAAGCATGCCAAAAAGGATTAAAATAACGATTGCGCCAAAGATTCCAAGTTCCTCGCAGATTGCCGCAAGAATCATATCATTTTGTACCTCCGGAATTGCCGAAAGCTTCTGAACACTGTTCCCAAGTCCTTTGCCCCAGAATCCTCCGGAACCAATCGCATACAATCCCTGCATTACCTGATATCCGCCTTCTGCCATATGCTTGTCCGGCTGAAGCCATGTAACGACACGCTGGATACGGAAATTATCACTGGAAGAAAGCTGCACTAAAATAATCACCAGAAAAATTCCAACAGCCACCATTCCGCCAACTGCAATCTTGATAAAAGGCTTTGTCTTCGGGTGCGCCACAAAAATCATACCACACACGATCCCTGCCACGATAATTGCCGTACTTAAGTTATCGGTAAAGAAAAATACGCTGAACGAAGCAAATCCTCCATAGACAAGCACTCGCGTCATCCCGGCACTTGTCTTAAGATATTTCCCAAGCTGACAGATAATATACGGAATGAATATGATCACTGCAATCTTCGCCACTTCGGATGGCTGCATCTGAAACGGGGTATCTTTAATACCAAGCCATCTCTTTGATCCATTTGCCTCAAGTCCAAGCGGCGACCAGCGCACAAGTACCATCAGAAAAATCGAAATATAATAAATGATTTTTGCAAACGGGGCATAGAGATGGTAATCAATCTTGGAAATAACAAGCATCACAACAAAACTTCCTGCCGTGACCATTGCCTGTCTTCTGAACAAATACATTCCATCACCATTGTTCGCCGCCTGAGAATTGTAGGCACTGGCACTGTACAGCATAATCAAACCGAAACAGATAATAAAAATCAAAACCGCAAGCAGGTTATAGTCAAAATATTCAATTTTCTTTCTCGTCCCTTCCCGCAGGACTTTCCTACGTGTTGCCATCTACTTCTCCTGTTCTGTACTTTTTCTACTTGTTGCTCATCGCCGGATGCACTGGTTTCCCATTTGCAAAAAAGCGTTCATACCAAAGCAGGAAAATATAGACCGTCCATATCTTTCTGCTGTTGTCAAATTTACCGGCACGATGCTCTTCCAAAAGTTTTTTCAGATAAGCAGTATCAAAGAACTGCTCCGCTTCCTTCGTCTCAAACATCGCTCTGACACGGTTATAATATTGGTCTTCTTTGAGCCAGACACGGATTGGAATCGGGAATCCAAGCTTCTTCTTCTCTGCTGTATAACTTCTGATCTCACGATCTGCTGCCGCACGGAGTGCAATCTTCGTGCGAGGTGCGTCAATCTTATATTTCAGAGGAAGGCTCTGCGCAACCTCCATCACTTCTTTATCAAGGAAAGGTACCCTTACTTCCAGTGAATTTGCCATTCCCATCTTATCGCCCTTCATTAAAATGTCATGAACAAGCCATAAATGCATATCCAGATACTGCATTTTTGTCACCGGATCTTTGTCTTTTACTCGCTCATAGATCGGCGCTGTCACTTTCATTGTATCTGGTCTTCTGCTATTTTTCAACAGTCTTCCTGCTTCCTTCTCTGTAAAAATATATGCATTCCCAATATATCGCTCTTCCAGCGTCTTCGAATGCCGAATCAGAAAACTCCGACCTTTCATTCCTCGCGGAAGGCAATTTTCTGCAAATACTCCGAGCGCTTTCCTGATCGGACGCGGGATTTTATTAAATCCAGTATACTCGATCGGCTCACAATAAATCTGATATCCTCCGAACAGCTCGTCCGATCCTTCTCCTGAAAGTACTACTTTTACTTTCTTGGCCGCTTCTTTACTCAGAAAATACAGTGCGATTGCCGCCGGATCTGCCACTGGCTCATCCATATAGTACTGTATATCTGAAAGACTGTCCCAGTATTCTTCCGGCTCAATAATCTTACTGTCATTCTTTACACCGATGCTGTCGGCAAACTCCTTCGCATCTTTGATCTCGCTGTATTGTTCCTGTCCAAAACCAACTGTAAACGTCCGGTCTACTTCTCCTAAATAGGCCATATAGCTCGAATCTACACCACTGGAAAGATAAGAACCTACCTCCACATCACTGATCTTATGCATTTTGACAGATTCTCTCATCACACGTTCCACATCATCAACGATCTCCTCAAACGGCTTGTCCGTCTTTCCATGGAAATCCGGTTCATAATAACGGCTGATGGAAAGCGTTCCATTCTGATATGTGAAATAGTGTCCCGGCTGGAGACAAAATACCCCTTTAAAAAATGTCTCGTTTGTCGGCACAAACTGAAAGGACAAATAGTCTGCAAGCGCATCTTCATTAAATACCTTATCAAACTTCGGATGCTCCACAAATGATTTGATCTCTGATCCAAATAAAAATGTGCCGTTCATCTGTGCATAATAAAACGGCTTGATTCCGAAAATATCACGCGCGCCAAAGAGCTTCTTCTCTACCCTGTCCCAGATCACAAATCCGTACATGCCCCGGAGACGGTCTACAAGTTGTTCTCCCCACTCTTCATATCCGTGCAGCAAGGTCTCCGAATCTGTATGTGTCGTAAAAGTATGTCCTGCAGCGATCAGTTCTTCGCGAAGTTCCTGATAGTTATAGATTTCCCCATTGAATACAAGTACTTTTGTCCGGTCCTCATTATACAATGGCTGGTCTCCAACTGCGGAAATATCAATGATACTTAATCTTCTAAATCCAAGTGCCGCATCTTCATCCAGAAACTGTCCGGCACTGTCCGGTCCACGGTGCACGATCGTATTCATCATATTTTCAAGCACTTGCTCTTTGTTGTCAATATTTCCGACGAATCCTGTAAATCCACACATAGTTATACTCTCCTTTTGTTCTGTTTCCAAATCATACTTTTTTATTATACCCTTCCTCTTCACTGATTGCAATTTTTTTATTCTGTTTCTGCCATTCCTCCGGTTTTCTTCCTGTGAACGCACGGTTTCTCTGCTAAAACATACAATAATATCAGATAGAAGAAGAAAGGAGCTTTCCATATGCAAAATTATCATCAGAATAACTGTGGCTGCAGGCAGACAACCGACTATGGAAGATATTCTTCCACACAATATGTTTCCCGCCCGCAGGCAACTCCATGCTGCGACAGAGAAGACAGTCTGGACGGCATGCCACTTGCAATGGCTTATGTTCCATGGCAGATCTGGCAGCGCATTTACGAGGCCGAAAAAGGATTTTGCCGGGGAACCATCTTTGAAGAACTCGACAAACCATTTCATGGGATGGGAGGTTGTAATCGATGACAAACAACGCACCTTGCCGCAAAGATCTTCTCTGCCTGATCAACCGTGTCAGTTTTGCCGTAGATGATGTCAAACTTTTTCTTGACACTCATCCTTGCGATGCCAATGCGCTGGCCTACTTCCACGAATACAGTAAGCTTCGGAATCAGGCGCTCAAAGAATATGCAAAATATTACGGACCGCTGACGATTGATACGACTATGACCTCCTGCACAGACAGGTGGAACTGGATCAATGAACCATGGCCGTGGCAGGAAGGAGGATGTTAGTTCATGTGGAATTATGAAAAAAGATTACAGTATCCCGTCAAAATCACGCAAACCAATCCAAAGATCGCACAAGTCATCATCAGTCAATTTGGCGGTCCCGACGGCGAACTCGCCGCATCTATGCGTTATCTTTCCCAGCGATATACAATGCCATACCGGGAAGTAATCGGAACATTGACAGATATCGGTACATCTGTACCGATATTGCACACGTTACTTTTCAATAAAAGATGTTTCTAAAATTTCTGTTTTGAAATATTCTCCTTTTCCCGTTGCCTTTACTTTCAGCCGGATTCCTATCGGTATTGACTTCAACCATACATCAACAATATTTCCCTTATGAATCTCCACATGGTCTAGTACTTCCTTATAAACATCTTCGCTATCACTATCCAGTTCCATAATTTCATCTAAGGCTTTTATATACTTCTCCATATGATTTACCTGACGAGAATCCGACTTGTCTTTTTGTAAAGCATCTGATAGTTGTATATTCAGTTTTTCAAGTTCTTCGTTATACCACTCTGTTTGATTCTGCAAATCTTCCTTTGAAATCAGTCCATCAAGCATTAAATCAATCGCTTTTCGTTTCTTCATTTCAAGATTATCTATTTTCTTCTTGATTTTCTTTGAATCTACTTTTTTTGCTGTTGCTTTTTGAAGCTGTGAGATTTCTTTTAAAATTTCTTTTTTCAAGGAATCACGTTCTCCTTGAACCAGAGTGATACAGTAATTCATGCAAGTTTTTAAAGAACGGTCATTGATAGAAGAATTATTACAGCCGATTTCGTTTCCGTCAGCATCTTGTTTCTTTGTGCCATGATTCGCAGCGGCATAACAACGCCAAGCCTTATAGACATCTCCGCTCATTAATTTTTTCGTGCGGCTGACATAACGGCATCCACATTCCGCACAACGAATTTTTCCACTGCACCAATAGCGATTACTATGCTTTGATTTCTGTTCTTCTGAAGGAGAACGTCTTTTCAATTCCTCCTGTGTCCTGTTCCACAAATCTCTGTCAATAATAGGCTCATGATGTTCTTTCAAGTAAACCATTTCCTCCTCTCCCCGGTTGTATTTCTTTGAATGAGTTAGATAATCTGGTGTGTATGTTTTCTTCTGACATAAATCCCCTACATATTTTTCATTTCTTAACACCCGAAGAATAACTACATTAGACCATAACGCAATTCTTTTCGGTCGCATCCCTTCTGCAAGAAGTTCCTTTGCAATCGTCCATGTTCCTTTTCCTTCATTTGTATATTTATGAAAAATTGCTTGCACTATCGGAACTTCTTCTTCGTTAATATGTAGTTGTCCATTCTGAACAGTATAACCTAATAAGTCTCTGCCAAATACAACACCTTTTTCCATCTGACGCTTTTGCCCCCATTTCACACGTTCCGAAGTCTTTCTGGATTCTTCCTGTGCGATACTTGCCATAATAGTTAGGCGAAGTTCTCCATCAGCGTCTCTTGTGTCGATATTATCAATAGTAAAAATAACACCGACACCTGCTGATTTAAGTTTGCGTGTATAAGACAGCGTATCCACTGTATTCCGGGCGAATCTCGCAACTTCTTTTGTTATAATCAAGTCAACCTCTCCATTTAAAGCATCCTGTATCATCTGCTTAAAACCGGAACGTTTCTTTATCTGTGTTCCGCTGATTCCCTCATCATAATACACTTCACTAAGTTTCCATCCCTCATGATGTGTAATATAATCAGCAAAATAACTCCTTTGGCTTAAAAGTGAATTCGTTTGGTCTTCTTTATCTGTAGATACTCTGGCATACGCCGCAACCCTTAAAATATTTTCTTTCATTGTGCTACCTCCATAAATGAAAATAGCACACCACAAGACAACTATATTGTATCAAAATATCTTGTGATGCGCAATTTATTTTGCGTTATTTTTCACTTATCAAAGAATTCAGTTGCTCATCTGATAAAAGGGAGCGTCTATGTAATTCTTTATATATTCCGCATTTTAAGGTTTTACGAAAAGATTTTTGAATCTCTGTTGAAAACATTTTACTATCCGGCTCTTTTTCAGATTCGCCAGTAGGTTCTTGCATACAATTCCCCCTTTCTCTAACTTATAATTAGATTATGCGAAAGCAATAAAAGTGTTCCTAATTTTCCTGTCCCATAAAAGGCAAATTTTTTTGTTCTTCTACTGTCAAAGTACGAAAATCGGTATCTCTTTCAAGATAAGCTTGCACAGACGGATAAACGGTTTTCTTTCCCGTATCATCATATGTTATCACTTTATGTATTCGTCTTAAAAAGGCTTCCCATGATTCTCTATCTTCTCTTTGTGCTTCTGGATATTGCCGCTCTAACGCCCAGTTTGATATGATATAAACCTTATTGTAACAGGCATATTTATTTGCATATCTAGACGGAAGTTCTAACGGATAAATATCACAGTACAGGAGCATTTCTTTCAGCCTAAGAGACGAACGGAACTCATCAAAGGCAATTACAGGCTGACAGCGATAACCATCAAATGGATTTTTATAATCTGTAATACGGTAGACATCTACAAAATTATGAGCCTCTAACACACCTCTTGTTTTTCCCGTACCCGTATGTCCGCTGATATAACACACTTCCATATCAAGCCGGACAGAATCCTTGAAGCGTTCTGTAAGAATTGTAGTACGCACCTTGTCTATTTTATCAATCTGTAAAATGTAGTCCTGATTGACCGCTAAAATCTCTGCATTTGTCATATTGTCTAGTACCATTTGATACAATTCTGACATATCATGCCTTTTCCCTCTGCTATCTGGTGGGCATGTTCCGTATTCCTCGAAAGAACCTTGTATTTTTGTCTCTTGTTTTAAATCTTTTTCCCATTTCCCCGACTTTCTCACATAGGCAACATTATCGGAAACCGTACCTCTGCATCGCTCTATATGGGCTTCTGGAAAATAGCGTTTTATCATGCTAAATCGAACTCTGGACGAAAATATAACAAAGATATGTGTATGGAATAACGCTCCCTTTTCGTCAGCCATGCAAAGATAAACTAATGTTTTAAAATTCCTATGAAAAATTTCAAATATACATTCATGTGTATATCCTTTTCCCAATGGATCATTAATTGTCAATTGATACATCAACGCTTGTGTGTCTGCTATGCTAATCACTCCTTTGTGCATTTTGTGCTATGGTATGAACAAGGCGAAAAGCCTTATAGTTACTGGTTTTTTCATGTTTGTGCAAGGTTGGGTAATACTATACCAACCTTTTTTCCAAAGGCTTGTGACTACGTCACCGCCTTTGGAATTCTTTCTTAATATTACGAAAGTGCCTGAATACAGAGTCGTTGCATTTCTTCTATGTTCCTAACTATCGGAATTTTAATAAAATGTAATTCTGAACCTTGCAAAAGCAATATTCCCTCTCCGGCTTTAAACTTTCTTTCACCAATTTCTTCAATAAATTCTTTTGGCATTACCATTTCATAAGAACTCTTCAAAGCACTTCCAAGTACTAATATAATCCCAAAATTTATTCTTGCACCATTTTCGAATACCTTAGCATCACCACGTTGAAGCGCCAAAACCGCTCTTACTGATAGACTGCGTCCTACCATTAATAGTTCACTTATTTTACTCATCGCTTCTGTAGCTTTCTTTTTATCCTCACTTTGTAAGGCTAAGATAAAAGCAACATACTCATCAATAATTAACGTGACTCCATATCTACTTTTATCTTCTCCTGATTGTCTTCGGTGCATTTTCTCATAAACAATATTTAATGCGTCCAATACTCTTTTATAAGGATAATAACGACTACATTTTCTTAGAAAAGCAAAAGTATCGTCTTGCTTAAAATCTCCAAAATAATATTCATCTTGAAGAGAACCTGCTTGTATCAACTCTCTAAGACAGCGTAATACAGAAAACGATTTTCCACTACCCGAAAGTCCGCATATTAAAATGTGACTATTGGTTTTGGGAGATATATCCGTAATAATCGGTTTTTTTATACCATATCCATACCACCAATCATATTCATTTCCTAAAATTATATTTTGTTTTTCTTTATTCATACATCGTTCCCCAATCTTTTGCTTGTCTTCCTTTCGCCAAATACATAACAATTTTCTTCCCATCACTATGATTTTTCCCCCCATATTCTATTTTTTCACCAACTAGCCGACCACTAAAAGCATCTTCTATATTTGACATTTTTTCTTCCCAAATATGTTTTGCCTGATTACTATAAAATTCCCTTACCATAACTCCTCTCTTTCTATCTTTCTTTTTACTTATCAAAATAGGTGGCTGATTAAACATTTTTACATTTGTAAATGCAACTATTATATTAGCCTCATCTTTTCGTGCTGTTCTCTCTCCGATCATTTGCACTAAATATATAAGCAAAATAATAGGAAAAACTATTTCTATTGTCTGTAAACATATTTTAAAAATAGGAAAAACTTGTTTTTCAACTCCCATATGTAATAGGCTTTCATCTATTATTTTTCTCAATATTGGAAAACTTCCTAAAATCAATAAAGTAAAAATATTCAAATATGGTCTTTGTATCAGTTGCTGTACCCCTAGTCTTAATCTCGACGCTGTTTTCACTCTATTATATTTTTCTTTCAAATATCTATTATCCATTTTTCCACCCTTTCGTTTATCTTAAATCAGAGGATGTCCCGGAAACATCCTCTGAATAGCAATATTAAATTTTGTCAATGTACTCAATTTTGCCTTTGTAATCAAATGTGATTTCTACTTTATCACCGCTTTCTAAATCTGTCGGCAATTCAACATCTACATTTGCAAAGAACTTCTCACATTTCTTTCCAATCACTCCTCCTTTCTTATCTTCAAAAGCTGTGTAGAGTGTTGTTCCCTCAATCAGCTCTCCCTCCTTATTCTGAAATTTTACTGGTCTCAAACCCATAAGTGTCATTTCCATAATGACGTCCTCCTTTATTTTTTTGCATATGCATCTATATTTGATATATCATGATTTGATTTTATATCAAATTTGTATTATTCTGAAGGAAGTAACATTTACAAATTTAGTGGAAATATTATTTCCGATTTATGAGAGGGGGATTGATAGACAATGAACACAACATTACAAAATTTTCAAAAAAACTCGTCATCTAATTTTTCAAAAAATAATTTATGCGAATTGCGGAAGGAGCTCAACTACACACAGGAGGATTTTGCCGAACTACTCCAAGTATCACAAAAAATGATATCTTATTACGAGAACGGAAAAATTGCGTTACCTATTCAAAAAGCTATTTTTATCGCAAAAAAATTCAACTGTTCTCTCGACTGGCTCTATTGTCTTTCCACAACAAATCATGAAAATACTAATATTGATTTTTTAGTTGATATCAAAAAGATATTATTCAGAAGAAATAACGACATTGTTTTTTCTATTAGTAGTTCATACTGGAAATATTTAAAAGACAAACAGCAAATCAATAATTCAAATTATCTATCTCATGAAAGAGACAAAAAACTAGTAGAACTTAATAGCACTTATAATTCTAGCAGCGATGATGATGTGATATTTGAATTTTCAATAAAAACAGATGTATTTTCATCACTTCTCAGAGTTAATAATAGAGTTTCATATCCTTATATAGTCACTCCAAAAAGTGATAACGAAATTGATAAAGAAATTTTTGATAAGTGTAAAGATTTTTTAATCTCTTGCCTATCTCCAAATGTCGAAGAAGAAGATATATAATCTTTTATAAAAACAAAGAGGATATTCCCATCTATTCTGGGCGTATCCTCTTTACAAATACATACAGTTGCATTTTATCTTAATCTAATTTTTCTCCACATCCATATTCTCCAACGCATATTCACAAGCCTGAATAACAAAGCTTGAAAACGTCACATCTTGATTCCGTATCGCTTCTTCTATTTGCTCTATCAAATGTACTGGAAATCTGATTGTTTTATTTTCTGATTCTTTTTTATTCGGTTTTAATTGAAACGCCATTTTAAACTCCTCCTACTCGTTTAGTTTATTGCATTTCATATAATAAATATGCACTTTGTTTTTGCCTTGCATTATGCATTGCAAAATAGTATAATAATCATATTAATTATAAGTACAAAGGAGGAGAGTTTTTAAATTATGCAAAAGGAGGTACAATTCTATACAAAATCAAATTTCAAATGATTCATTAAAAGAAAAAATTAAATCAAAACTGCTAAACGAAAATTTTCCCTATGTATTAGTAACTATTTCTTTAGCAATTTTGTGTTTGCATGCTATTGGTGTCTATATTCATTTTCTAATAATAGACGGTTATAACACATTGCCCTCTGAAGGGGTAATATTCCTTTACGATGATAGTAGAAACGTACAAAGTATCTGTGTATATATACTGCTAGTTTCTGTTGCTTTTATGGATCAAATTTATAGAAATAATCACAATGGAGTATCAAGATTACTGACACACGTCTTTTCCATCTTGCTCCCTGTAACCTTAGTCATTCCCTATATAATTCGATTCATTATAAATACACTAGGGAATTCAATACGACTTGTTACATCATTCCCAACAGTAATGCAAACTATAGAAGAAGCAGAACATATTGTATGGATTTTATGTTCAATATTTCTACTAACAAGCATTATCATTCCATTTTTTATTTTTTTCAAAGAAGAAAAATATAAAAATTTTGTTAAATATTGGGGGCTCGTTTTTTTCTTAGATATAGGTGGAATTCGCCTGTTTCTTGCAATTCTTTCATACAAACTATTGGTTTTTTTATGTAGTTTAATAATTGTAGGAATTATGATATTCAGTTTATATATTGCAATAAAACAACGTTGTCCAAATTGTAAAAAACTATCCAGTATGAAATATATTGATACATCCTTATTGAAAGAAGAAAATATTTCTATTAAAGTAGAAAATGCAACACGAGATTCTATTGGCAATCTCACTGGCACAATTGAACAGTATATCCCCGGAAAACGTGAGTTTTTCTTAGAAACCTATCAATGTAAACATTGTGGATATGTGCATACAAAAACAGTAACAAAAGAAACAGCTTCACTTTAATTGTTAGTTCTTCAAATTCAAAAATTATCTATTAGTAGAAAGGTGGAAAACAAAATGTCTATGTTAAATATTTCCAAATGGTTTGGTATATTATTACCTGTTTTTAATATATTAGGATTATTTTTCTCTGGTTACAGGGCAGAATTTCAAGGAATATCTGGTGTACTATCTTGGATTATGGCAGAAATTGTCTTTCTGTTTATTTCTTTCTGTCTTATTTATTTTGTAGTTGGTAAAAAATCTAAATGTCCTTCTTGCAAAAAGCCATTTTCATTAAAACAGACAGGTCAAGAGATTGTATCAAAAGAAAATGTTTCTGTTCTAGTTGAGAACAAAACACGCAATAGAAATGGTGAAGTTACTGGAACATCAGAACAGTATGTCCCAGGTATTAGAACTACTTACAAAGTATACTACACATGTAAGCATTGCGGAAAAGTAACTTATCAAACAGTTTCCGAAAGCCAACCAACATTATAATACAGATATTGCAGATAAGAGGTATACAATGAAAAACAAAGCAAAAATTATAAGTATTATATCCGTTGTTCTGATTTTAATTATTGGGATTGCCGGATATTTTATGTATCAAAAGGCAGAGGAAGAAAAAGCTATAAAGAAAAGCCTTAACAAAATCACGAAAACCGAAACTTCTTTTTCTAAGGCAGAAACACATGAAGAAAAATTGAATATTTTAAAATCATGTATAACAGAAATGACAGATTATAATAAATCAAAAGAACATTTTGAGCAAGTAACTGATAAATATAAATCCGCCATTTCCTCTATGCAAGAAGTTTTTACAAAAGAATATGATTCTATCATTGAAGAAAATACTCTGAACAACCTTGATTCTTTAGATAATATTTCTGCTATCACTAATAATAAAGACAATCTTTCTTCTTTACTTTCTACTATAGAAGCAGAAAAAGATTATGTTTTTTCTTCCAATGATGATTTTGAAAGCTATCAACAAAAAATTACTGAATTAACAGAATCATACACAAATAGGATAACCGCCTTAGAAGAAGCTAAGAAAAAGGCTGAGGAAGAGGCTAAGCGCAAGGCTGAAGAAGAAGCCAAACGTAAAGCCGAGGAAGAAGCAAGAAAAAAAGCCGAAGAAGAAAAAGCAAAAACACATTATGAAAATGAATACTTCTCCGTTGATGTGCCAAAAGAATGGATTGACTGCTGGTCTGTACAAGAAGAAAAACGAGGTACTGATGGTACTATATATCACTTTAGTTATGACCCGCCAGGAGAAAACAACGGTGGCGGTGGTAGAATTTTTGTTGTTGACGCCACCTATGGTTTACCTCAAAATGGTCTGGTAATTTCAGAGCCTTGTGACATTGTAGGATATACGTCCCACAAATTCGCTGTATTCAAAGGTATAGAAGCAGGTGCAGGCTTCTTCTTTGACGGTGGTGCTACAATTACATTAAAATAATAATCAAGGGATATTCCAAAAAACTGAATTGGAATATCCCTTTTCTCATTTTGCCGAGTTTCCTTTTGTCAATCCCCACTTTTCAAGTGCTTACAGTAAAGGGATTGACAAAAATATACGTTGTGGTGTGCTATTAAAATTCTAACAATTTCAAATGCGCAATTTTGATAACAATACAGGTACCGAGGAACTTGCTCATATGGAAATGATCTGCGCAATCATATACCAACTGACGAAAGATCTGACTCCGGAACAGATCAAAGAATCTGGCTTTGACAAATATTATGTCGACCATACTCTCGCACTCTGGCCTCAGTCTGCCGGAGGAACACCTTGGACTGCAACTTATTTCCAATCCAAAGGGGATCCAATCACTGACCTCCATGAAGATATGGCCGCAGAGCAGAAAGCTCGAACCACTTACGACAATATTCTCCGGTTGGTGAAAGATCCTGAAATCTGCGAACCAATCCGTTTTCTACGGGAACGTGAGATTGTTCATTATCAGCGTTTCGGTGAAAGTCTCCGAATCGTTCAAGATCATTTGGACAGCAAAAACTTCTATGCGTTCAATCCTGAATTTGATATGAAATCTTGCTTCAAGTGCGACACTGAATAACATTCTAAAAGAGAAAGAGCATCCTTCTAAGAAAACCATTCATGGAAATGTTTTCGTTTTCTGAAGGATGCTCTTTTTTATTATTTTCTTTTCTTATCTCTTTGGAATTGCTGTTTCAGTCTGTTTTTCACTCAAGACAACTTCCACTTCTTTTTCTTCATATGAACCGTCTTTTCCCGGCATCTCTACCGTCAGTGTCACAGTTTCTCCCACACGGTAGTAAGAAAGTAAATTCTGGAGTGTTGTCATACTGTCTACACTGCTTCCGTCAAGCTCTGTAATGACTCCGCCACGCACAAGTCCTGCTTTCTCCGCCCCGGTTCCTTCGATGACATTTCTGATATAAACACCGGTCGGCATACCGTATAATTCGGCACTTTCTGCCTCCACGTTTGTGATTTCAACTCCTAAAAATCCTCTCTCATCTTCCGGTACCTGCTCCCTTGTTTCTTTGTTCATCAAAGTTGTGATCGTCTCATTTGCATCAGAAATTGGAATTGCATATCCCATTCCTTCTACCGCATCGCTGCTTACTTTCACTGTATTGATTCCGATCACCTCTCCATTCGCATTGACAAGGGCTCCACCACTGTTTCCCGGATTGATTGCAGCATCTGTCTGAATCAATTCTGCATCAAATCCTTCCATATCAATCTGTCTGTTCAATGCACTGACAATTCCTGTTGTCACTGACTGTCCATAACCAAGTGCATTTCCAATTGCAATTACCGGCTCCCCTACTTGAAGCTTTGTGGAATCTCCCAAGGTTGCTACTTTGATTTCTCCCATCGTCTCTTCTTCGATGTTCTCCAGTGGAACCGCAATGACTGCAAGGTCTCTTGATGCATCTGTTCCTTTAATCTTTGCTTCTGCACTTGACTCATTGATGAAGCTGACAGTCAATGTTGTACTTCCTTCCACAACATGATTGTTTGTCGCGATTAAAAGTTCTGTGTCATTTTGTCCGACAATGATTCCTGAACCGCTGCTTTGTACTTCCTGACTGCTTGTTCCTCCAAAGAAACTTTGTACTTGCTGTACACTCATATTTGTGATAGATACAACCGACGGCATCACACTGTTTACTACTTCTGACACGTCAGATGTCACTGTGCTTGATGTTCTTGTCAAAGATGTACTGTCGACCTTCTTCTCAGAAGATTTTTCTGTCTTTACTTTTTCTCCGAAAAGAGCATTTCCTACGAAATTGGTTGTCTGAAACGCCGCACTTGCAATCACGCCAAATGCAACTGCAAAACAGAGCCCTCCTGCAATTTTCGCTACTTTTTTATGATCTCGCGGTTTCTTTTCTTTTTTTCTGTGAGAAAAATCTGGGTCTGTCTGTCCGAAATGAAAATCCGGTCCTCCATTCCCCGTTGCCTGATTTTGAAACTGATCATTTGGTGTATTATAATTATATTGATTATCCATAAACAAGTCTCCCTTCCTTTTCACATATTCTTTCGCTTTTGTGATTATCAGTATAAGCGATATTTGTGATGGAATTGTGTTCTCTTCGTTAAAAAAAAGTGTTTTTAGATCTTGTTTATTCTACTGTCACCGATTTTGCGAGATTTCTCGGCTTATCCACATCGCATCCTCTTCCGACTGACACATAATATCCAAATAACTGCAGCGGAATGATCGCAAGTGAATTTGTAAAGTATTTATTTGTTTTCGGGATATAGAGAACGTAATCAGCGGCTCTCTCTACTTCCGTATTGCCTTCATTTGTAATTGCAAGAACAAAAGCACCTCTCGTTCTTACCTCAACCATATTGCTGATCATTTTCTTGTACAGATTTTCCTGTGTCAATACCGCTGCCACAAGTGTTCCTTCCTCGATCAGAGAAATCGTTCCATGTTTCAATTCTCCTGCCGCATAGGCTTCTGAATGGATATAGGAAATCTCTTTTAACTTTAAAGATCCCTCCATCGAAATCGCATAGTCAATTCCACGCCCGATAAAAAATATGTCCTTTGCAGCCAGATATCTGTTTGCAAATTTCTGAACTTTCTCCTGTTGCTTTAAGAGTACTTCTACCTGTTTTGGAAGTTTTCTTAAATCTGACAACATTTCTCTTTGCAATTCTGGTGTTATTTTCCCCCTCACGCCCGCAAATTTCATTGCAAGGAGATACAGTGCTGCAAGCTGAGAGGAATATGCCTTCGTAGTAGCGACTGCAATCTCCGGTCCTGCCCATGTATACATCACATTGTCCGCTTCCCTTGCAATCGAACTTCCCACAACATTGACAATCCCAAGTACCTTACTTCCTTTTCTCTTTGCTTCGCGCAATGCTGCTAATGAATCCGCCGTTTCTCCTGACTGACTGATGATCAGTACAAGTGTACCGTCTCCAAGGATTGGATCCCGATATCGAAATTCCGATGCAACATCTACCTCGACCGGAATTCTTGCCAGCCCTTCAAAAATGTACTTGCTCGTAACACCTGCGTGATATGCCGATCCACAGGCAACGATCATAATTTTTTGAATGCTTTTGATTTCCTCATCACTCATACCTAATTCTTCAATCACAATCTGTTCTTCTTTGATCCTCGGTGCAACAGTATCTGTAATTGCTTTTGGCTGTTCATACATTTCTTTCAGCATAAAATGCTCATATCCGCCCTTTTCTGCCGCATCTACATCCCACTCAATTCTTGTTGTTGTTTTCTCGATTGGTTCTTCATCCACTGTGAAAAATGACAGTTCTTCTTTTGTCATCTTTACAATCTCCTCATTTTCAATAAACACCACATCTCTTGTATATTTCAAGACAGCAGGAACATCAGATGCAATGATATTTCCACCGTCTGTACGCCCTACGATCAGCGGGCTGTCTTTTCTCACTGCGTAAAGTTCTCCCGGATGATCTTTGAACAAAATTCCAAGTGCATAAGAGCCTTCCATTCGATGCATGATCTTTGTAATGGCCTCCAACGGATTGCCTTTGTAATAATCATCCAAAAGATGCGCGATCACTTCCGTGTCTGTCTCCGATTGGAACTCATATCCTTTTTTCTCTAATTTCTTCTTGAGTTTCAAATAATTCTCAATAATTCCATTATGTACTACCACAATACTTTCTTCCTTGTTGACATGTGGATGTGCATTCTGATCCGATGGTGAACCATGTGTCGCCCATCTCGTATGCCCAATCCCACTTGTCCCCGGAAGACTTTTCCCCTCTTGTGTCAACTCACTCAACACATGTAATCTTCCTCTAGACTTTGCAACTGCGATCTCCGCTCCGTTATAGACAGCCATCCCCGCAGAATCATATCCTCGGTATTCCAACTTGGATAATCCATCTAACAGTATCGGTGCCGCCTGTTCATTTCCTATATATCCTACAATCCCACACATGGTATAAGTCCTCCTTTTGCACAAACATCCGTTTTTTTTGCATTTTCGTGTTGTATTGTAGCAAGAATATCGAATTTTGTAAAGCATTTTCTCAAATAGAAAAGCTGTCGCAGAACAAAATTACACTAGAAAACTGTTTCACAGATTTTATCTATGCACATATTTTCATAATTTTTTGTCCCACAACAGCTTTTATCCTGTCATGATTGCACAGTATTAGATTCTCATACTAGAATGTATTCTTAATCAAGATCAATGAAGTCCATGGAAAATGTCTTAGAGCGATCTTCCTCATCATCAAAGTCATCCTCGAAGTCGTCCTCATCATCAAAGTCGTCTTCGTCATCGTAATCCTCTTCGTAATCATCCTCTTCATATTCATCATAATCGTCATCAAACTCAACCTCATCAGCATCTGTTGCATAGTCTGAAAGGTCATTTTCAAAATCATCGTCTTCCTGCATACCGAACAGCTCCATCTCATCCAGTTCTCGGTTGCGTCTGTGCAATTTAATTGCAAGAATCAACACCATCAGAAGAAGGAATGCGACAACCGCAGCCACTCCGATAACTGCCTGCATCAGATGTCCTTCCAACACACCTTTGATCTTCCCTTTGATTCCCGATGCGCTGTCTTTTTCTGTCTCCGGCGCAATAAAACGTTGGTAAGTTCCTTCTTTTGAATCATACTGATATAACTGTTTTTCGCCATCACTGTTTTCTGCATAGACGATATAGTAAGAAGATTTATTCTCATCCTGCCATACCGGATAAGATTTTCCATTCAATGTCAATTCTGTATCTACATAATTCTCCGGCAGTTCTGTATCCGGCTTTTCTGTGAGAAGCGTGATCTTGTATGTATCTGAAATCTCAATTGCTTCTCCTGTCGTCTGTCCTTGCTGTTCGCTGCCAGTTTGCTCTGCCACCTCTGTCTCCCCTGGAAGTGCTGTGATTGCAGAACTTCCTGTTTCCACTTCAGTCAGCTGTGCTCCCACACTGGAGGTCACCTGGTAAGATGCGACATGGATCGACAAATCTCCTGCTTTTAATACTTTAAATTTCAGAGTTGTTCTTAATTCTGCTGCTGTTCCATCCCCTTTTCCCGTATAGACCAGCGATCCTTTTTCACTTCCCTCTGTGACACCTTCTGCGCCCTCAAACTGCAGCGCGCTGGCATCATAAGTCAAAGTGACATTGGCCTCTCCAATCGCACCTGCTGTAGAGGCTACCGCAAATTTAATTTCAGCCGTCTCACCTGTCTTTACGCTTCTTCCCGTTTCTTCTGTCAGATCAGAAAACATAATACTTCCATCTGCTGCCATTACCTGAAACGGCATCATAGCAATCAGCGCAAATGCTGCTAAAACTGCTTTTACTTTCTTCATCTTCATGATTCGTACTCCCCTTTCATTGAAACTTTTCTTTCTACACTACTGGTTAGATTAAATCGATTCCTCTTTTTTTACCGCTTCTCTTATCGAAAAATCCTTCATCCTCGTCCAGAATCTCCCGCTCCAACTCATAATCATCGTCATCATCATAATAGTCTAACAAATCATCATAAGCATCTTCCGACTCATAGTCTTCTTCGTAATCATAGTCATCTTCATAATCGTCCTCGGACTCGTCATAAGCATCCTCATAAGCATAGTCATCTTCCTCGGACTCATCATAATCCTCTTCGTAATCATAGTCATCGTCGTCAGACTCGTCATAATCCTCTTCGTAATCATAGTCATCATCGTCAGACTCGTCATAATCCTCTTCGTAATCATAGTCATCGTCGTCGGACTCATCATAATCCTCTGACGAGAACCCTCTCCCTGCACGCGGATTTTCGTCATATTCCTGATCGTAATAATCATCCAGTTCTTCATTTCTATGGCGAAGTTTTACAGCAAGGATCACAATGAGCAGCAACATCATCAGGAAAACTCCCCAAGCCCCTACCATGATTTTCGGAAGATTCTCCTCTACAAATGTTGTCACCTTATTTGCAACAGAACCATCTTGTTTCTCTTTTTCTGCCGTTGGAGGAAGAAATCTCTGGTAGGTCTTCTGTGTGCTGTCGTACTGGTATAACCCTTTTTTACCAGCATTATCCACTGCATATACCAGACAGAAATCAGCCAATTTTGTGTCAACTACATTCTGCCATGCAGGAAATACTTTCCCATTGATCTGAATTGTTGTTTCCTCATAATCTTCCGGAATATTTGCACTTTCTTTGTCGTCTGTGATCAGAATATACGAATCACTTGATAAGTCTATCTTTTCAAACGCAGAGAAATGATCTGTCTCACTATCATATAAAAACAGGTTCCCCTCCCCCTGCGTATCCATCAAATAAATCATCTTCTGACCGCTTCCGGTATGCACAAGGATTGTATGCGGGCTTCCCTCATATGTGAGCTGGCTCTTCTCATATCCTTCCGGGATCAGCGCTTCTGGAATATCATCTGCAATAAAATACTGCTTTCCATCCAGCTCAATCATAGTCTGTGTGCCTGGCTGCTGTGCAGCGACCGTCTGTGTGCCATCTCCCGCTTCAATCTTAACCGCAGATGTCCCAAGTGTCAGATTCAATTCTTCACCGCCAAACGTATACGCTGTATATCCCACTGCCTGCAAAGTTGTCTCTCCCTCTGCCAAAGCCTTGAAGGTCATGCTGTATGCGAGTTCAGAATCTGTTCCATTTCCAGATGCAGAAAGCGTAATCGTTCCTGCTTCTCCAGTCGCATTGACTCCACTGACAAATTCCAGATAGGTCGGATCATAGGTAACCTGTACCTGACCGTCCCCGATCGGTCCCTCTGCTGTGTTGATCTTTACAGTTACTTCTATCGTTTCTCCTGCTTTTGCAGTAGGATCTGAGAATGACAATGTTCCGTCCGCCGCCAGTGCAGTCAACGGCATACATTGGATTCCCAGAAATAATACCAATAAAAATGCTGCTGTTTTCTTTGCTATCTTCATCCTCTTATCCTCTTTATCGTATGTTTCTTGTTATTGCGTCATCTCTTGACCGGTTCCGGTATCAACACCGCCAGTCTCTCCGCCTCCCATACTGTCTCCTACATCTCCACCGCCGAGATCACTTCCACCTCCGTCCGGTGAAATGGTTCCGTCACCTCCCGGCAAACCTGATTCTCCAGTTCCTGATCCCTCGATACTTCCCGAAGAATCTCCTGTTCCATAATCTGGTGTCTGAGTCTCTCCGCCAGTCCATACATCCTGTTCCGGACTTCCATACTCATAATATTGAGGTTCCGAATAGAAGTTTACTTCATCTTCCACAAAATCAGATCCATCCGAACGGTCCAAAGATTTATTTCTTATTTTTTCATCTATCGCAGTCACAGTGGAAGACACTTCATACTCCAGATCCGGAAATAAAAATTCATGCAGTTCTCTGACACTCTGGATCAGACTGTCTGGAATTACTACACTTCCGACACCACTTAGTGTATCACTCGTATTGGCTTCCGGGAATCCTTTCGTAGCGCCGATCTTAAGACTGGTTCCTATTTTGGCATACTTTAACATTTCCCCAAGTTCCATACTTGTTGCCACCTGAGGGAATACTTTATCCATGATGGAGTTCAACGAAGAAAAACTTACCTTTTTTGCACTCTCCGCTATTTGTTCCAGAACAAACCGCTGACGCTCTGTTCTTTCAAAATCTCCTCCGGCTGTGTAGCGGATACGTGCGTACGATGTCGCCTGCACTCCATTCAGGTGATACGTTCCTGCAACTTCTGGTTCAATCTTTGTATAAGACTTTCCTGTCACTTCCGAAGTCTCCACACAATAATTATTCATATGCACTACTTCCGCATCAGACAATGTCACATCCATGCCGCCAAGTGCATCGATGACATCGACAAGTGCGTTGAAATTCACTGCAATATAATCCTCAATATTCAGATCCAGATTTTTATTGATCATCGCGACCGCTTCTTCTGGGCCTCCGAATGCATATGCCGAGTTCGCTTTGTTCAGGCTTCCGTCTTCCAGTTCTAACAGCGTGTCACGGTATAAAGAAACCATCTTAATCTCTTTTGTTTTATTGTTCAGACTTGCGATGATAATACTGTCACTTCTGACACCTTCGCCTAACTCCCCATCTCTGGAATCCAGTCCAAACAATGCAAGATTCGTATATCCATCTCCAAGATCAATTTCATCTGAAATACTCAATTTCTTTGTGTCCAGCTTCGTCTGCTCAAGTTTGCCAAGCTTATCTGCCGCATAGACAACACCTACCGTGATCATCAAAAGCAATGCAATGACAAAAACTAATAAAATCTTCTTTCCCAGTGACCATGTGGAAAATCCATGCTTCCGTCTTCTCCTTGCACGTCTTCTTCTTGACTGTCTCTGTGTCATAATTGTATCCTTTCTTCTTTTCCTACAACTGTTCTTCTATGTTTTTATCCGTAAGCTATCTTTTATCATATCGCACTTATCAGCGAACTACAATGACTTTATGCGTTTTTTTGTGATTTCCAGTAAGTTTTATTCATCGTGCAGCGCAAAATAAGCCATTCCGGCAGCTTCTCATAATGCAGCCCCAGTTTATATCCCAGAAACTTGCACCCACTCTGTACAATCAGACCGGGAATTTCCATCCCTTTCTTATTTTTCAGCAAATATTTGACTGTTGAAATCACAAGGCGGATTCCCTCGCTCTCGGATGAGATCCCAGCAAAAATCTCCGGATGATCTTTCTGCGAAACTGCAAGATCAAAATTTCTGTGAAACTGCTGTCTCCCACTGTAATTGTGAGAGTGGATTACTTTTGCATCCGCCGCATATGCGATGCCATATCCTGCCTTTATCATTGTCCCTGCCAGAATCATATCTTCATTAAAGATCGCCCGCGGTACAAATCCCCCCAGTTCTTTATAAACTGACTTTTTATAAGCGGCACATACATTTGAACAGAAGAACGTCTTAATTCCAAGTTTATCCACATCCTCAATCGTTTTTATTCTGCTTTCCTGTGGATAATTAAAGCTTCGCGTATAGCATTCCACCATCCGGCAGTCTTTATCCGGCAATTGCCTTGCATAACTTGCTCCGACTTTTTGGTCTTGGAAAGGTTCCATCAGTTTTTCGATCAAGTACTGATCCTGCGGCACTGCATCCTGTGTCATAAAAATCAGGAATTCCTCGTCAGACAGTTCTGCGCCCATCCGTCTTGTTCCTCCATGATCAAACTCTTCTGGCCTGATTTCTATAACCTGTACTGTTTCGTATTCTTTACACCACTCTAACGAGACTCCCTCTGTCTTTGTATGGATCAGAAAAATATGCTCTGCCAAATGCGTCTGTTTTCTTAACCCTTCCAACAGTTTTTTTAATTTTTCATCCGGCCTATAGACCGGAATAATGACATCAGCTCTTTTTCTTCTTTCTTCTAACATTATTACACTTGTGTCCCCTGTCTTCCTGCTCTTTTTCTCTTCTTAGTAAGAGCCTTCGTAATTTTCACTTTCATAAACATCAGTCTCGTAACCGTCAGACTCATAACCACCGTATGGTTCTTCCGAATATCCTTCATCGGTCCCATACTCATCGGTATATCCATCTTCCACAATTGCTCCTGACATCACGTCAATCTCATGGCTGATTTCCTTGACCGTATCCGATACCTGATAGTCTTTCTCATTGAACAAAAATTCATGCAGCTTTTTGACATCCCCGTCAAAATCTGAAGGAACTACATAAGAGCCTTCATATCCATCCACTACATCTGTATCTGCAATACTATATGGGAATCCCTGTGTCTCTCCCAACTGATAAGAGAGTGCATTCGCTGCAATCCCAATCAGATCTTTAGAAGAAAAGCTCGTGGATACTTGCGGAAATACGACGTCTATAATCTTATCCAATGTTTTTAAATTTGCCTTCTGTGCTTTCTCTACAATCTTCTCGATCACAAGCCGCTGGCGCTCCGCTCTCTTGTAATCTCCTCCCGCCGTGGCACGGATTCTGGCGTAGGATGTCGCCTGCACACCATTTAAATGGTAAGTTCCTGCCACTTCCGGCTCGATTCTCTCGTAATCTTTGCCAGTCACTTCTGAAGTTTCCACACAGTAATTATTCATATGTACAACTTCCTCTGCAGTCAGTTCCAATTCCATTCCACCGAGTGCATCGATCACATCAGAGAGGGCCTTAAAGTCCACACTCATGTAGTTTTTAATATCCAGATCCAGGTTTCGGTTCAGAAGTGCAATCGCCTCCTGCGGCCCTCCATACGAATATGCCGCATTCGCCTTGTCAAACGTACCGTCCTGCTGTTTTAACAGTGTATCTCGGAAAATAGAAACGACTTTTACCTCATTCGTCTCATTATTGATGCTGGCGACCATCATACTGTCGCTTCGCACACCGCTCTCAATGCTCTCACCTTCCCTGGCGTCAAGACCAAACAGCGCTATATTTGTATACGGTCCGGTGTCCTTATATACTTCCAGCTTATCTTCATCCAGAAAATTGAAATCAAGCTTGTCCATCTTTACTGTCGCATATGCAAAAACACACAATACACTGAGGATAATCACTTCAGCTACTAAAATACCGATTCTTCTTCTCCTCTTTTTCTTCTTCGCCCGTCTCTTCTCCTCCAGTGCAAGTCGTCTCCGCTCCGAAGCGGATCTTGCTGCTCTCATCTCTCTTTCATCTTCCGGATATCGTCTCCCGGACGGTCTCTTTGTTCCCATCTATAATCTCCTTACTAATATGCATTTTTATTGATAAAGCCTTTAAAGAACGTCAAAATCAATATTTTAATATCCAACCCGATAGTCCAGTTTTCAATATAATACAAGTCATATTCGATTCGCTTCATAATAGAAGTGTCCCCCCGGTAGCCATTGATCTGTGCCCACCCAGTAATCCCCGGGCGTACTTGATGTTTGACCATGTAGCGCGGAATCTCTTCTTTAAATTTCTCTACAAAAAACGGTCGTTCCGGTCTTGGTCCCACAAGGCTCATCTCACCTTTCAGGACATTGAACAACTGCGGAAGTTCGTCGATGCTTGTCTTTCTCATAAATTTGCCGATCGGTGTCACGCGCGGATCATTCTGGACGGTCCACTTTCCTTTCTCTGCTGCTTTATCCTGCACAACCATTGATCGGAATTTATACATATAAAATGGTCTGTTGTGAAGTCCCACACGCTCCTGCTTGAAAATCAGCGGTCCTTCTGATGTCGTCTTGACAAGGATTGCTGCAAGCAGCATGACCGGAGAAAATAAAATAATTGCGACGACGGCTCCGAAAATATCCATCAATCGCTTCATCCATCGGTTCAATGTGTTGCTGAGTGGTACATGGCGGATATTGATGACCGGAAGTCCCAAAAGATCCTCCGTGTACGGTTTGGTCGGAATGATGTGATTATAATCCGGAATAAACTTCGTATGCACTCCTGATTTTTCGCACATTGCAACAATGGATTCCAACTTGGAATACTCATTAATTCCAAGTGTGATCGCAATCTCATCCAAACGATTCTGCGGCAGGATGATCTTTAGATTTTCAATCGTACCAATCACCTTGACACCCTTATATTCCATTCCTCTCGGCTGATTGTCATCCAGAATTCCCCGGATGGTGTATCCCCACTCTGGATTTGCCTTGATCCGGTCAATGTATTGCTCCGCTGCCCGGCTGTATCCAATCAAAATCATATGTTTCTGATTATAACCGCGCTTCCGCATATCCCGCAGAAAATGCCGCACAAGATTTCTCATAAAAATCTCTGTCACAATATTCACGCAGAAAAAAATCGCGATCATTTTTCTGGAAAAGTTTGCTTGCTCTATAATATACAACACGAATGTGAACACCATCAGCCCAATCGTGTTTGCCTGCAGAATATTCCACGCTTCCAGTCTCCGTCCACGTACCCGCTTCGGCGTATAAAGCTGGAATAAATAATACAACATTAAGTAGCCCGGAACAATGTAGAGAAGTGCTCCCATATATTCATGAAGAGATAAAAACCACGGATCCTGCTGAAACAGTCCGCTCTTAAACCGAAGATACCATGCCAGAACATAAGAAAAAATAATCACACATGCATCCAGCACAACATGCATCCGGTTAAAATGTTTCTGATTATCTTTGATCAAAATTCATTCACCCGTTTCTCATCTATTGTTTATTTCATTTGATTCTATATCTATTTTTTTCCATTATCCTATATATAATACAATAAAGTTTTAAAAATCACAAGAAAAAGTGTAGTCTTTGTAATATTTTTGTAACAAAAAAGAACTTATGCGATGGAGATTTTTCTTTCTTTTCTCCCATCCACACAAGTTCTTTTTTATCATCTGAATCTTTCATTCAGATTTCTGTCTGCTTTCTTTACTGGCTGATATCCACATACGGAGTTGTCAGATACTCTCCATTCATCTCCATCTCATTTTGCGGATAAAAATGCAGATACATATTTGAAAGCTGATCTTCGTCTACCACATAGACTAATGTATATTCCATTTCCTCCCCCGGAGCAAGCGGACAGAACAGCCTTGATTTTACTCCCTTGATTCCCTCTGTAAAATATGGCTTGTCAAAATAAATTGGGAATGATCCTCCTCTTTCTGCTCCCCATTGGAGATCATATCCTTCATTTGCCGACCAGAATGTTTCCTGCGGATACACAAGCTTTCCCTCTTCTCCTGTATGCATCGCAGTAAGCGTCGGAGCAATCGACACCCCTTCTGTCTTATTCCACTCTGTCTGAAATGCAGACGCGTTTTTCGCTTTCATCTTCACAATAACATACTTTGCATTCACCGTCTCTGCCTCTTTGTCTGCCAGCGCATCAAGAGTCGTCTGTCCTTCCTCTTCTCCAAGCCGATATCTCTGATGTGCTTTTAGCGATGTATCTTCGTTCATCCAGTTTTCCATATCTGTTGTAAAATATTGCTGCGAAAATGTATCTGTCGAAAGTGTATCTGACACTGCTGTACTAAGAACAGTAAATCTGATATCCTCCACCTCACTCAGATAATCCGGATCTGACTCTGCCATCACATCTCTCGTTGTGTCTTTTACTTCTTCGCCAACCTGATAAACCAATTCTTCTGAAACCCCATTGCTGCTCCGATACTCCTGCTCTGCTTCGGCTTTTTTGGCTGCATTTTTGTCTTTTTCCCGTTCTTCTGCAATTTCCGCCTCAGACGGATATGGAACAGTTTCCTCTAAGACAGTAATCTCCAGCCCGTTTGCAATTTTCACCAGTTCTTCCTGCTCTAGACTGCTCTCACTCCAAATCCAGACTCCGTATCCCTCTTCTTCACTAAACAGATATACATCTGTAATCTCCCTGTCGCTGTCTACTTTTTCATTTTTTCTCGTAAACAGATCTAACTTCTGTTCTCCCTCAACTGCACTATAGCTGTCTTTCCGATATTCGGCAAAAACATTCTCCTCGAGCTGCGACATTCGATAAAGTTCTGCCGCATTATAAGAAATAATGGAAATACTATCTCCCTCCGCTGTCCCGTAGGTTTTCTTTGGCGCCCCTTCTTCTGCCTGTTCTGCTTCAAATCCCTTTGGAAGATACGTCGGATTCACTTCGATCTGGTGTGCTTCTTTCTGCTCTTTATCCACTTCAATATAATATTTCAGAACCTGTCCCTCTTCTTCCAGATGAACTTTCAGATAATAATTCACTGCTGCCGCCGTGATGGAAAGCCCCGCCGTCAACGCGGCAACCGCTGCAACTGCCGGCCAGATTCTCTTTCTTCTCCGGATTACCTTTCGTTCACCGGAAATCCCGATCATATCATATGCCCTCTTAATCCCCTCATCTACACATTCCGGCACATCCACATCTTCCCTCAGCTTTTTCTTTACTTCTTCGTCAAATTTTTTATTCATCTTTTTTACCCTCTCTGCATACTCGGTTCCATACAATACATGTGTTCAAACTGCTTTCTTCCTCTGGAAAGCCTGGACTTTACGGTATTCACTTCCAATTCCAGGATCTGTGCAATCTCCCGTATTTTAAATCCCTCACCATAATACAGCACAAGAATGATCCGATATTTCTCATCCAACGCATCCAGAACTTCCTCAAACTCACATCTCTCCAACTCCCTGCTCTCTCCTCTGATCTGTGCTGCTTCCTCCAAAGGGCACTCCCTCCTTCCACATCTTAAGATGTCATTACAATTATTGATCAGGATCCTTGTCAGCCATGTTTTAAAGTATTTTGCCTCCCTGAGGCTTCCAATCTTCTCGTAACAATCTATGACCGTCTCCTGAATCGCATCTGCAATGTCCTCTTCATTATTCAGATAACTTCTAGCCACTTTATAAAGATCCCCTTTGCATCGGTCAATCAGCTCTATAAAAGCCTGATCATCTTTTTTCTTTGCTCTTCTGACAAGCTGTATCACATTTGCCCCTCCTCCCGTTGTTTTTCTTGTAAATGATTTTTCTCTTCAACTATTAGACGTTCCGCAGGCGGAAAAGGTTGCATTTTATTTTTTAACCGAAATAAAAAAGGCTATTGCAGCTTTTCTTTGCCTCTTCCTGAAACGCCTCCGGCGCCCATCGATTTTGCAAATATTCTGCTGCAACAGCCTTTTCATTCCTTTACTTTTTATATTCCTATTGAAAATATACAAGCAGATTCTTCCACAGTTCCTTTTGAATCTGCCAGTAACTGCCAAAATTTTTTCTCTGGAAAACAATCTTTTTCTCCCGATTATTTCGAGAAAGGCGTACTCCTTCTGCAAGTCCTTTTACGTAAGTTTTCCCAAATCCTTTTACAGTAAAAAAGATCGTTTTTGCGAGGAAACCAATCAACAAAAATGGACTATTCAATAAAATCTGAAGGAGCGGCATATTTTTATAAATCAGATAGACATTATTCCTCGATGAATATTTCACCTTAAATTCATTGTGCCTGGAGCCGCTCGTCCCGCTTCCCACATGGTAGACAACTGCTGACGGCTCATAGACATTGTAATATCCGTGAATCCTTGCACGATATCCGATATCAATGTCTTCCAGATATGCAAAATGCTCCTCATCAAAATATCCAATCTCCTCAAAGACCGATTTCCGGTAGATTGCCGCTCCCGCGCATGCCGCAAACACCTTCTGGGAAGTCAGAAACTTTTCTTTTGTCTTATCTTTTCCGTTTGCCGATGCCCATCCGAGCGCTGAATAAGATGTCCCCGCACTGTCGATCAGTTCTCTTCTGTGATACTGCATCATCCGAGCCTCCACCGAAAAGATCCGCTCATCCTTACTGATACAATCCAACAGATTTTTCAAAAATTCAGGCTCCACTTCTGTATCATTGTTGAGAAGCACTACAAACGGAGCCGCTGCCTTTTTGATTCCTTCATTGACCGCGCGGCAGAAGCCATAATTCTGATCCAGCGACAGATAGCAGCACTGTGGAAACTTCTCTTTCGCCAGGCTGGCGCTTCCATCCTGCGAACAGTTGTCTACAATGATCGTCTCAAAGGCAACCTCTCTCTGCTTTTCCAGAGCCTCCAGACAATGCTCCAGATACTTTATTCCGTTGTAGTTTGGTATAACGACTGACACATCGTACATCTATCTCTTAGCTCCTCTGATTATTTTTCAACGAATAATCCCACTTTGTCAGTGACAGATTACAATTGTAATACGGATCGCCTTTTTTCAGAAGCCCGATCCAGTGGCTTCTCATATATTCGATTTCCGTCTGAAACCGTCTGATCTTCTCTTTCGTATCCTCAGCACCTCTTGTCTTCGATTCGTAATGATACAGCTCTGCATACGGATCATAGACAACAAGATACCCTTTTTCTCTGACGCGCAGGCAGAAATCCACATCATTAAACGCTACTTTCAGCTTTTCCTCAAGCCCGCCGACCTGCTCAAATACAGAGCGTTTTACAAGCATACATGCTGCAGTGACCGCGCTGAGATCAAGCTGGATCGATGCCTTGTGAAGATATCCTGAAAACGCTCTTGGAAGTCCTACAAAGACACTTCCTGCAACGCCTCCGATCCCGATGATGATTCCTGCATGCTGGATCGTATTATCCGGATAATATAACTTCGCCCCGACAATTCCCACTTCTTTTCTCTGGCAGTGGGAAAGCATCTCTGTTAGCCAGTCCCCGTTAATAATCTCCACATCATTGTTGAGAAGCAGAAGATAATCTCCTCTCGCATGACGAACACCGAAGTTGTTGATCGCGGAATAATTAAATTCCCCTTCCCAGGTGACGATCTTAATCTTCTCCCCTGCAATCTTTTTATAGAAGGCAAATGTTTCCGGCTCCTCACTATTATTTTCTACAATAATAATCTCATAATTCCGATAGCTTGTCTTTTCTCGAATCGAATCCAGACATTTTTTCAGCGCTTCCGACTGATCCTTATTTGGAATAATGATCGATACAAGTGGTTCCCCGCAGACTTCATATTTTACCCGGTAAAATCCAAGATCTTTCGTATGCTGTACAGTTCCCTTTGTACGACAGCGGACAAGATGTTCCTCAATTGCACGCTTTCCCGCATCAAACGCATACATCTTGCTAGCCGGATTATCTGCAGTTGACGCCTTGTGGACACGCCAGTGATACAAAATTTTTGGAATATGCACAATCTGCTTCGCCTGCTCCGTACAGCGAAGAATCAAATCATAGTCCTGCGCTCCGTTAAATTCCGGGCGGAATCCTCCTACACGCTTGATCAGATCACGGCTGGCTACGAAGAAGTGACAGATGTAGTTGTTGGAACGGAGAAGATCTAAATTGAAATCCGGCTTTAAGTGCGGCTGAAAATGTTCTTTCAAATCAGTGGTCACCTTATCTTCATCCGTATAGATCACTTCTGCATCTGGATGCTCATTTACCGCTTTCGCAATCTCATACAGTGCATTCGGAGCGAGAAGATCATCGTGATCCAAAAGACCGATCCATTCTCCGGAAGCAATCTCCATCGCTCTGTTTGTATTCTGCGAAATTCCTTTATTCTCCGGAATTTCTACTTCTTTGATCCGAGCATCATTTTTATATTCCTCCAGAATCTTTTTCATTTCCTTATTTTCCGGGCTTGCATTTCCAATACAAAGTTCCCATTCGGAGTAGGACTGGTTTTGAACTGATTCAATCATTTGCCGCAAAAATACCTGCGGAGTATTATAAACAGGAACTACAATGCTGATCAATGGCTTTCTTTTCCATTTTTCGTTTTTTTGCTTTTCCAGTTCTTCGGGCAAAGCCTTATGATTCTCATACCACTGCTCATAATCTACATCATCTGCCTGGAATCGTTCCGTAAGTTTTACCCAAAATTCTTTCGGACCATAATGCCTTAAATAAAGTATCCCCTTTTTAATGTTATAAGGGGATACTTTCTTCAAGACTTTTGTCCATTTAATTTTAAATGTCTTTGTCTCTTTTTCACTCATATTTTTCTAAAACCTTCTATTCGGATTCATATTTTGACAAATATCCCGGATATTCCGCATGACCTGTCTCAAGTTTTTTCCCGTCTACGGTTATCCGTATCGACTCTCCATCAAAAGCATCCAAAAAAGTATTACAGATACACCCTACTGTCAAGTACTCTCCAGAGGAACCCTGCCCATTCAGATAAGTAGAAAATTTTTCAGACAGATCCAACTGCAATGCCTTTTCCCCATCAATAGTCTTTTCTGTACAGCTGATTACTTGCGTATCTGCCGGTACAACTCCTTTTGCCACAAGTTGTTCCCAAATCTTTTCGGCTGATACGTCTTCCATTGCAACCTCTTCCGTTTCAAAACCAGACGCATCTTTATTTGCAAAATAGATTTTGATTTCCTTCTGTGACTGGCTTCCCTGCTCTGGCTCTGCAGACTGAGTTGATTCTTCCTTCTGTTGTGTTTCCTGCGTGCTTTCTTCGTCTTTTGTATCTTCTGTCTGAGTCTGTTCTTCCTTCGGCTCCGTTTCTTTCTGTCCACATCCAATCATACTCAGGATCAATACGAGAAAAATGCACATCTGTTTCCATCTGCTTTTCATGAAAATACCTTCCTTCATTCTAGCGAATCTCGCTAAGATATCTTTCCAACGCATCCTGCCATGTTGGAAGTCGGTGGAATCCATTTGCATCGAGCTTCTCCTTGCTCATTCTGCTATTCTTAGGTCTCTTTGCTTTTGCAGGGAACATATCGCTTGTAACCGGATTTACTTTCACCTCTACACCTGCCTGTCTGAAAATCTCTTTTGCAAATTCATACCAGGTACAGAGTCCTTCATTTGTCGCATGGTATCTTCCATATTTATCGCTCTCTACCATATCCACAAGCAATACCGCAAGATCATAAGTATACGTCGGGGATCCTACTTGATCGTCCACAACATTCAATTCTTCATGAGTTTCTGAAAGCTTCAGCATTGTCTTGATAAAGTTCTTTCCATTCACACCGAATACCCATGCAATACGAACAATAAAATATTTCTCCAGATACTTTTCTACTGCAAGTTCTCCTTCGTATTTCGTCTGTCCATATACATTTAGAGGATGTCTCTCATCATCCGGTTCCCATGGTCTTTCACCCTCTCCATCGAATACATAATCGGTACTGATGTAGATCATTTTTAGATCTAGTTTTTTACATACCTTTGCAATATTCTTGGTTCCTTCTGCATTGACTCTCCGACAGATTTCCACATTATCTTCCGCAGCATCAACTGCTGTGTAAGCCGCACAGTGGATTACTGCCTCTACCTCTGCTTCCGTAATAACCCTCTCAACTGAAACAGCATCTGTAATATCCATCTCTTCAATATCAACTGCAACTGCTGTATGTCCTCTCTTCTCCAGCTCATTTACCACATCATATCCAAGCTGTCCTTTTGTCCCTGTTACTAATACTTTCATCTGCGCCCTCCATTTTTAATCTGTTTTACCCCAAAGTAAATGGTGCCTGTGTGACAGGGAAATTAGGATTATAGAATGGATCCCCTTTTTCCAATATCTCCGGCCATTTCTTTTGGAATTTTTTCACTTCATTTTCAAACCGTGCCAGCTTTTCAGGTGTATCTTCATATCCTCTTGACTTCGATTCGTAATGATACCATTCTGCAAACGCATTATAGACGATCAGCTTATCCAACGAGCGGAGCTGAAGGCAATAATCCACATCATTACATGCAACTACAAACTGTTCATCAAAGCCGCCTACTTGTAAGAACAACTCTTTTTTGGTCAACATACATGCCGCTGTCACAGCACTGTAATTACAATTGATCATCGCTCTTACCATGTAGCCATAGTCATCCCTGCCAATTCCTGTATTGACATGACCTGCATATCCTCCAAAACCTACAACAACACCTGCATGTTGCACCGTATCATCTTCATATAAAAGTTTAGCACCAACAGCTCCCACTTCTTCTCGCATACAACATCCCAGCATTTCCTCTAATGCATGCTCTGAAATCATTTCCGTATCATTGTTTAAAAACAACAAATATTCACCGTTTGTATACTTCACCCCGAAGTTATTGATCGCAGAATAATTGAAGCTGCCTTCCCATGTAACTACTTTTACATTTTCAAATTCTTCCTGAATCTTTTCGTAATAAGAAAAAGTTTCTTTCTCTGTACTATTATTTTCTACCACAATCATCTCAAAATTTCGATAACTGCTCTTCTCCTGAATAGATCGAATACAGACATCAAGATCCTTAGTGTGATCTTTGTTTGGAATCACAATAGAAATCAGTGGGTTTCCTGGTGTCTCATATTTCACATGATACATTCCCCACAGCCCTTGGTGCTCTACACTTGCCGCAATATTCATCCGCTTTAAGTGAGCCTCGATTGCGCGTTTTCCTGCATCATATGCATACATTTTACTTGCCGGATCACCTGCTACTGAATTTTGATGAATTCTCCAATGGTAAAGAATCCTAGGAATATGTTTGATTTTTTCTGAATTTTCAATACATCTAAACATCAGATCATAATCCTGCGATCCATCATATTCTGACCGGAATCCCTCGATTTTGTTCATGATGGAATGCTTTACTACAAAAAAGTGTGTAATATAGTTGTGGGACCGGAAAAGATCCATGCTGAAATCCGGTTTAAAATTCGGATCATTGTGTTCTCTCCCATCTCCACTGATCTTATCCTCATCAGTATACAAAATATCATAATCATCTTCCTGCAGGGCATTGACAATCTCATATAATGCATTTTCTGCCAAAATGTCATCATGATCAAACAATCCAATATAATCTCCCGTTGCCAATTCTAATGCAGCATTTGTATTATCTGCAATTCCGAGATTCTTCTCTAATAAACGATACTTAATTCTTGAATCCTTCTTTGTATAGTCCTCCAGAATTGCTTCTACAACCGGATCCCCTTCACTGCCATCTGCAATGCAAAGTTCCCAGTTTCCATAAGTCTGATTCACAACAGAATCAATCATCTCTCTTAAAAACACTTCCGGTGTCCGGTAAGTCGGTACAATAATGCTGATTTTAGGCTGTTTATCAAAAACAGTTTTTCTCTGCTGATCCAATTCTTCTCTAGATGGCAGATTTTCTGTAAACCACTCCGCATACGACTTTTCTGTTCGGTTGACTCCCTGTATGATATAAGCTTTTAATCCTCTGACACCATTGACACGAATATATTTGACCACTTTCTTTACGGTTCTTGGATTTGTTTTTTTAATTCCCTGTTTAATAAAACCAACTGTTGATTTGATTCTCTGCTTTTTTAACAGTTTCTGCGGTTCTAAATAGACATTAATTGCATTTATTCCATCTGACAAACGCAACTTGTATCTTTTTTCTCTCTCATATGGAAATTCTAAATGAAATCCACATCTACAATTTTCCTTGGAAACAAATCCTGCTTCTATCAAATCAGTACGATTTAAGACCTGAAGTACTACTTTCTTTTCAGTCTCAGTATTATCAAACACCTGAATTTTCATTTTTCCTGTTTTTGCATTGGAAAATGCCCATCCAGATACCACAATTTTTTCACGATCAATGTAATATTGCTCTACATTGTGTGAAATCGTGCTACGATCAATAATCTCTTCTATTTCCTTCTTGTCAAGCTTTTTGATAAGTTTTTTTTCTTTCCCAGACTGGAGATAAAATCGAAAATCTTCGATGTCCTTTTGAGGATCCACATAAACTTTTATATGAAATCCACACATCTTATCTACTTTCATCTTTTTAAACTTTTCTGCCACATCCGGACGCTTGATTTTCTTTAATCTGTTTGGAACTACCTTCCCATTGATCTCAGTAATTATTTCTAATGGCTGTCCATTTTTTTCAAATGCCCATCCATTAATCCTTATATAAGCTTCTTCAGGTTTTATCCGGTATTTTATTACGTCAATACAACTTTTATACTGCATGCTTCCTCCAATCTGCCTTCTATTTCAAAAATCTGTACAACAACTTCACGAAGCCAACGACATAGAGTTGTAATCCGATCAGAACAATAAAATCTTCCCAATTAAATTCTTTTGCCTGCACTTTCATTACAAGTGCCTGATCCTGTTCCTTTCCACTTACTTTCAGCACTTCTGCACTCTCTGCCTTCTTCGTCGTAAAAATACTGATTCCTTCTCCGTTGTTGATTCCATCTGCTGCAATTGTAAAGCGATACTCTTCTCCCTTACTTTCTTTCACCTCTGGAAAAGTAATCTCTTTGTAATCATTGTCTGTCACTTCAGAAACTTTCAGTACTCCTTCTGCGATTACCGAATCATCTTTTATATTGACAAGCTCATACGTCATCTTGCTATCGTTCACTCGTCCCCATGTAGATGTGCGAACAAACAGCCCATTCATTCCGTTATACTCTGCCGTAAATTCCTGCTCAATCTTTGCTGTCCCGCTAATCTCACCTACATTCTGATATTCGGCTGCATCTACCGTTGTATCATATACCGGCTGCTTCCACTGCCCATATGCATGAACTGCACCGACAGCTACCATCAGAAGTATCATGATGATTGTTTTTACTATTTTTTTCATAATAAACCTCACTTCTGTTCTTCTTTTAGTATGCCTGTTCATAAAGAGCACAGACTTCCTCTGTCGGTCCGATCATTTTGACCTTTCCTTTTTCAATCCACACTGTTTTTGTACACAGTTTCTTCACCTGATCAATACTGTGAGAAACAAATAAAATCGATGTATCCTTCTTCATCATTTGTTGGATACGCTTCTCACACTTTTGTTGGAAACGAAAATCTCCAACAGAGAGCACTTCATCTACAATCAAAATATCCGGTGTACCAATCGTTGCAATCGCAAATGCCAGTCTTGCCAACATTCCTGAGGAAAAGTTTTTGATCGGCACATCCATAAAATCTCTCAGTTCTGAAAATTCCACAATATCCTCATAGTGTTTTTCCATAGACTTACGATCGTATCCAAGGATTGCTCCATTTAAAAACACATTTTCTCTTGCTGTAAGATCATGGTCAAATCCTGCCCCCAATTCTATCAGCGGCGCTACCGTTCCATAAACTCTCACACTTCCCTTAAACGGCTTTAAAACACCAGCAACTGTTTTTAAAAGTGTACTTTTCCCACAGCCATTTAAACCGATCAGCGCAACAGACTCTCCTTTTTCCACAGTAAGGCTGACATCCTGAAGCGCCATAAACTCATCATACTCAATCTGGTTTTTAATTTTTTTAATAATATACTCTTTGATACTGTCAATCCGTTCCCGTGATAGATGAAATTTTACAGAAACATTTGAAACTTCTACCATAATTTCCGACATATTTTCTCTCCTAAATATTAAGAATAAATTTATCCTGATTCTTGTAAAATACGAACAATCCAAGTAGGAATGTGCCGATTGCAATGGTAACACTTGTCAAAAGCTGTCCCACTGTCGGAAGCGTGTTATAGATCATTAGATTTCTAAACATATTTAAAATTCCTGTCAGCGGATTTAATTCTACGAAGAAACGTATTTTTGCCGACAAGATAGAAATCGGATAAATAACCGGTGTCAAATAAGTTAATGCAGTAATCAATACCCCATATAAATGGATGATATCTCTGAATTTTACGGCTACTGTTGCCAAAAGCAGACCAATCCCCGTTGAAAAAATAATCAGTATCCCCATTGGAACAACAAGAAGCAATACAGTAAAGTTTAATTCAATACCAGAAAATACCATTACAACAATAAGCGCACAGAAAGAAGCCATCACATTGACAACACTCGATGCAACTCTGGAAAGTGTAAATAAGTATTTCGGAATATACACCTTTTTGATCAAAGGTGCATTATTGATGATCGATGACATCGCACTTGATGTTGACTCTGAAAAAAAGTTAAACACAACTTGTCCGCTTAAAATGTATAGCGGATAATTTTCCACCTGAAATTTGAAAATATGCGAAAATACGACCGACAATACAAGCATCATGAGTAACGGGTTCAAAAGTGTCCACAATACACCTAAAATAGAACGTCTGTACTTTGTCTTAATATCTCTTGTGACCAACTCCATCAAAAGTGGTCGGAATTTCAAAAAATTCTGTATATATACTGACACAGTTTATCCTCCAATTACTTGTCTTTCTTTAGCGTCTTGATCCCTGTCCATTTTTGATCCTTTTCAGAAATGGTCAGTTCCATTCCTTCCGGAATCGGCCACTGAATCCCGATATCCGGGTCATTCCATGCAAGTCCGCCCTCGTCATTTGGATGATAAAAATCAGTACATTTGTATGCAAACTCTGCTGTATCAGAAAGAACTAAAAATCCATGTGCAAAATCTTTCGGAATGAAAAACTGCTTCTTATTTTCAGCAGAAAGTAACACACCATACCACTGTCCGTATGTCTTGGATTCCTCTCTTAAGTCAACCGCGACATCAAACACTTCTCCGCTCACTACGCGCACAAGCTTATCTTGCGGAAAATTAATCTGAAAATGCAATCCTCTTAATACTCCCTTCTTAGAGCTTGACTGATTGTCCTGAACAAACTCCATATCGATTCCCGCTTCTTTATAATCATTGTAATTATATGTTTCCATAAAATATCCACGTTCATCTCCAAATACTGTAGGAGTAATCACTTTCAGTCCTTCGATTTCACATGTTTCTACTGTAATTTTTCCCATTGAAATTTCCTTCTTTCTTTTTATTTACAGACGAATCTTATAATCCTTCTGCCACTTCCATCAGATACTTTCCATATGCAGTCTTCAATAACGGCTGTGCAAGTTTAATCAACTGCTCTTTGTCAATGAATCCTCTCTTATATGCTATCTCTTCGATACACGAAATATACAATCCCTGACGTTTTTGGAATGCTGCTACAAAATCTGCTGCATCTAAAAGTGCATCATGATTTCCAGTATCCAACCACGCAAAACCGCGTCCCAAAGTTTCTACACGCAAATCTCCTCTCTGAAGATATGCATTGTTGACACTTGTAATCTCAATTTCCCCACGTGCAGACGGCTTTACATTCTTCGCAATTTCCACAACATCATTATCATAGAAATATAATCCTGGTACTGCATAATTTGATTTTGGATGTTCCGGCTTTTCTTCAATCGAAAGCGCTTTTCCATTTTCATCAAATTCTACTACACCATACTCTCTCGGATCTCTTACATAATATCCAAAAATTGTTGCTCCGGACTCCCGTGAAGCCACCTCTCGTAAAATTTTCGAAAAACTCTGTCCATAGAAAATATTATCTCCTAAAATCAGAGCTACACTATCATTTCCAATAAATTCCTCTCCAATGATAAATGCATCTGCCAATCCTCTAGGACTTTCCTGAACCGCATAGGACATCTTCAATCCTAAATCCTCTCCTGTTCCAAGTAACTCCTCAAATACCGGAAGATCTCTCGGTGTAGAAATTACAAGAATCTCCCGAATTCCAGCCAGCATCAAAATGGATAACGGATAATAGATCATCGGCTTATCATAGACCGGCATGATCTGCTTTGACACTGCTTTTGTCAGTGGATATAATCTTGTCCCTGAACCACCTGCTAAAATAATACCTTTCATTTTAAGTACCTCCTACTTTTTATATACACATTTCTAACTTTTCGGTTTCCGACATGATGTAGTTTTTGGCAACTGCACATTAAGTCACGTTGTATTATAGCACTTCCTTCTGTCTTTTTCAATCTTTGAGATATTTTTCACATTTCTTTAAGATTCTGAAATTCTTCCAAGAATCCTCTTCTTCTCTTCTTCCCCGCCTATGCTCTCTTTACAAATTTGTCAGACCGTGATACGCTGACATCAATATGAAATTAGGAGGTTCTCTATGTTTTATCCAAAAATAAGTGTTTTAATGATAAACTACAATCATGCAGCCCATCTCTCACTAACAATTGAAAGTGTCTTATCGCAGACTTATCAAAACATCCAATTTATTATAGTTGATGATGGTTCTACTGATTGTTCCCAGACAATCATAAAAGATTATGCCAGTAGGGATCCCCGCATCGAATATTATTTTTTAGAAAAAAATCAACATATTTGTCACGCTACCAACTTTGGTTTTCAAAAAGTGACTGGTGAATATCTTGCGAGAATCGACAGCGACGATCTTTGGTATCCCAACAAACTGCAAAAGCAGCTAGACTTCATGCAGAAAACTCCAGATTGTAATATTTGCTTTTCATGGACGGACTTAATTGATGAACATGGAAATAGTATCAACGATTCTGAACGAGAGCTTTACAACTTATTCAACGGTAGCCATCCATCCTGTCAAGAGCACTGGCTAGAATTTTTCTTCATTCACGGAAACTGCCTTTCCCATCCTTCCGTGCTTATGAAAACCGAAATCCAAAAAGAAATCGGATACTTCAATCCGGCTTACCGGCAAGCTCACGACTTTGATTACTGGATCCGCATTGCCAAAAAATATCCTATTTTTGTTATAGAGGAAAATCTGACTATCATGCGACGATTTTTATCCTCCTCCACTTTAAATACAAGTTCCACCACAGAATCTGATACAACCAGATACTTAAATGAATATTTACTGATCCGCAACCACTTTTTTGAAAATATGGATACCGAATTATTTGTACGCACTTTTCACTCTTATTTTCGTAATCCTCACGCAGCTACTCCGGAAGAACTTCTCTGCGAACAGGCATTTTTACTTTGCGATTGCAAATATGGTGAAAAACAAAATCCAATTCTTGGAATCATGAAGCTCGGAGAACTGTTAGCCTGTCCAAAAACTGCTGAAGTTCTTGAAGCTTCCTATCACTTTACTCCAATTTCCTACTATGCACTCAGTAACCAACACATTTTCTGTGACTCATTTGTTCAAACCGCTTTATTAAATGCGAAACATCACACAGATAAAATCCAAACATTGACAGAAGAGCTTCAGCAATGCGAGAGTCATTTGAAAAAACTTCAGGATCAGGTGACTTATTTATCCTCATCACTCAATACCATTACTAATTCTACTTCATGGAAAATTACTGCTCCTCTTCGTCACGCATTAAATAAACTCAGGAAAAATTTTTAATTTACTTAAAAACCGTACTTTTGTATACTATCATCTGCATACAAAAGTACGGTCTTCTAATTCTTATTTATACATTTCTTCATAATATTTCTGATAGTCACCGCTTGTGACATTTTTCATCCAGTCCTCATTTTCAAAGAACCACTTGATCGTAAGTTTGATTCCCTCTGCAAACATAGTATCTGGAACCCAGCCTACTTCCTTCTTAATTTTATCCGGAGCAATCGCATATCTTCTATCATGACCTTTTCTATCTGTCACATATGTGATCAAATTTTCACTGACAAGTTCTTTTCTCGGATCGCCTTCCGGAAGCATCTCCTGAAGTGTATCAAGAATAATATGAATAATCTCGATATTCTGCTTCTCATTGTGTCCACCGATATTATATGTCTCGAATAATCTTCCTTTTTCCTGAACCATATCGATTCCCTTCGCATGATCCTCTACATATAACCAGTCTCTGACATTTTTTCCATCTCCATATACAGGAAGTGGTTTTCCTTGAAGGGCATTATTGATGATAAGTGGAATCAACTTTTCTGGAAACTGATAAGGTCCATAGTTATTGCTGCAATTCGTAATATTTGCAGGGAATTTATAAGTATCCATATAAGATTTCACAAGCATATCAGAAGATGCTTTACTTGCTGAATATGGGCTGTGTGGATCATAAGGAGTTGTCTCGTAGAAATATTCTCCTTCTTCTTCCAGTGATCCATATACCTCATCTGTAGATACATGAAGGAACTTTTTATCTTCTTTGAATGTTCCATCTTCTAACTCCCATGCAGCCTTTGCCGCATTGAGCATCACTAATGTTCCAAGTACATTTGTTTTTACAAACACATCCGGATTCTTAATACTTCTGTCAACATGACTCTCTGCCGCAAAATGTACAACACGGTCAATATCATTCTCCTCAAAAATCTTATTGATTGCCTCTGCATCGCAAATATCTGCTTTTACAAATGTATAATTCTCTCTATCTTCTACATCTTTCAAATTTTCAAGATTTCCTGCATAAGTAAGCTTGTCAACATTAATGATCCGAATTTCATTGTCATACTTCTTAAACATGTAATGAATGTAATTTGAACCAATGAATCCTGCTCCACCTGTTACTAAATATGTTCTCATAGTTATCCTCCATCTTACTCTATTTATTACCGATTATACCATCAACTTTTTGCAGATTCAAGTAAAAACGCGCTTTCCCCTATTTACAGTCTTCTTTTGCCTGCAATTTTTTCTTCATTTCTTCTTCAAACATTGCAATTTCCTGTGTCAGTCTTTTTACTTTCACTGTGAGTTTTGACACCACAACGGTCAATACAAATATCACCATTAAAGAGAAACAAAATCCAAAGAAAAATAACATATTAATTGGTGTTCCAATTCCCATCATATTAGCCAATTCTGTGATCAGATCCGGGAAGCAGTCCAATATAAGAATCCCTACGCCAAGTGCAAACCACGACAAGGCATACCGTAACTCTAATTGCTTATTTTTAATCATCATTACCACAATTCCCATTGCAATAACAATGATAACGGCTACAATCAGCTGTATTTTGATGTCCATCTTCCTATCCTCCTATTTGCGAATTCTTTCAATCAAAATTGCCAGTGACACTTTTATCATGTAATATACTGATTTTTTCATCGAAATAGAAGATACTCCTCCACTTCTTTCCCTCATGATCACAGGTATTTCCAGCACTTTTTTCTTTCTCCTCAGAATAGCTACAACACTCTCCGGTTCCGGATAATCTTTTGGATATTCCTCCGCAAAGAATTCTATAATCTCCCTATTTACCATTCTTAATCCAGAAGTTGGATCAGTTATTTTTGTACCCGTAAGCAATTTAATCAGCATTGTAAAATATTTAATTCCAACGCGCCTGGCTCCTGATGACTGAAATCCTTCTTTATCTATAAATCGAGAACCAATCACCATATCTGCATGTTCTGCTTCCATATAATCTGCCATCTTACTCAGAAACTGTGGATCATGCTGTCCATCTCCATCCACCTGAACAGCAATATCATATCCATTTCTTGCCGCATATAAATATCCCGTCTGAACCGCACCCCCAATTCCTAAGTTCACAGGCAAATGAATAACATTAAACTCCTCTGTTTCACATATTTCTTTTGTCTTATCCGTAGAACAATCATTTATTACAATATAATCAAAGTGCGGTGCCTTTTCCATAATATCTTCTACTGTTTTTTTTATACTTTCCTGCTCATTATAAGCAGGTATAATTATTAGTTTTTTCATACCTTCTCCTTTTTATCTTGGAAGTACTATGTGAAGAACCGATAAAACCGTAGCAATCTCCAGAATAGCCGTTGACATCATAATTACACGGTCAAATTTCTCGTCTACCACTATATATTTTGTTCTGAATAAAAGTATAATCATAGGCACAACTGGAAGGAAATATCTTCCCTGCACCCCGGCAATCACTTGCTCTCCTACTTCTGTCCAACTAATCAACAACACAAAACAAATGAGAATGCAGCATAAGCCTGACAAAATCCCTATCCAGACTTTGCTTCCCATGTTAATCATTTCCTTCTCTCCACGCTTTCTTGCTGCTGAAATCAAAAGTAACACTAAAAATCCTGCTATAACAAGATAAGGGATCTCTATTTCAAGCCACCCTAGTTGTTTCCCTATCATTGTATTCACATAATAACTTGTCATTTCTCCTGCTGTTTCTATAAAAATTTTCGGAAGTTCTCCTAGATGTTTTAAAAAATATACTCCTCCATATACTTCATATCCAAGTAATTCCGAATTCCCCTGACTTCCGCCAATCATATCTGCCATACTTACAATCCGAGTTATGACAGTTGGAATCACTCCTGCCAATCCTAATATAAAAGCGCATGTCCACTTTTTCACTTTCGTTCCAAATTTTTGATATGGAATCAAAATTCCCAGTCCTATAATAACAATATAAACCACTTTAATCGGAGCTATGATTGCAGTACATACAGAAATGATTAAAATATCTTTATTCTCCACTCTCTCTTTTTTATAAATCAAATGGAAAAAGTATGCAATCATAAAAAAGGCAATTGCATTTACTAACATATCATAACTGTATGACATCGCCTGTTGCATGGACATTGGCAATAATGCAGTGACAAATAATACCATCTTTGCAAACGGCATGATTTTGATTGCCCAGTACGTTATCACCACATATGTGATCAATGCAAACATTCTTCCCATATAGAATAGCTGAATTCCATTGAAATGTAAAAGCCTCGCTACTGTAATTCCCAAAGTTTGGGGTGCGTATGAAATTTTAGGCATATCCAACACTTTTCCGCCTAGCACTGGTTCCCCACTGTGATTATATGTCTTTCCCAGCAGTCCATTCATTGATTCAATATATCTCTCTTTTGTCGGATAATGTCCTGATGGATCACTAAGTATTTCCCGTTCCTGCAACACTGCCTGATTGCCATCTTTTACAGTTTCTTTCCCTAATATTTCACTACTATTATTGTACGCTGTCACAAAATGAGCCTGTTCATCTGGGACCGCATAAGGTGGAATAACTAACATATATATCACTCCAAATACAAGTGCGCTCCCCACAAAGATTTTTTCTACCGACTCTCGTCTAAGTAACAGCACCAAGATAATTCCCATTCCAAATACAGTCAGCACTGCTATTCCAAAAAAGAAATATCGAACTCCTCCTGCTTTTCCTCCCAAAACATTTACAGCCAAAGCCTGTTCATTCTCACTTCCATTTATATTTGCTTTATCATGAAGGGACTCTGTTCCATAAAAATAAAGTCGATCTTCCGAAAAACCAGACAATTCCAAATTTAGTGTATATACTTCCCTGTCTTTTATATGAATGGTTTCATCGGCATTGAATTGCAGTACTTTAATTCCTTCTGTTTGATGATCAATCACCTCGTTTGTCAGCTGCAGTTCCCACTGCCCAATAATTTCCCCTTCAGTATTTTCTATTTCTAATGTGAGTACATCTGTTTCCTGTCCCTGAAAATTTTGATACATGATTTGAATCGTTTCAAAAGAATCGCTCTGCATCTCAACCTTTTGAAAAAGTATTTCCCCACTTTTTAGTTCTAATAGTTTTCCCTTTACTTCACTTTTTACATATTGCATTCTCTGTTCTGCAATCGGTTTTACTTCATCAGAATACATCATTCCTAATAGACCAATGAGCACCAAAAGTGTAACAACAATCTTTAAAAGCTTTCTATAACCTTCTGCCTTATTTAATTTTTTCATATGTTCTCCCCATCCACATTACGACAACTCATTTGACTTTTCACTTTCCGCATACCACCTTGCCAATATTTTGGCAATCGGCTTTGGCCAAAATTTGCAGAACATCGTATAGTCTTCTTTATTTCTCGCATTGTTCCCTAAGATTTTTGATGTTTCGGATTCTTCATGAATTCTATGTCCTACCAATATTTCTTTGTCATATATAAATTCACCTTTGAATCTAGATATGTATTCCCATGCCTCCCAGTCTTCATCCGAAGCAAATCCCGGCTTGAATACTGTTTCCGGCAGATTTTTCTTCGCAAAAGCAACCGATGGACAGCAGATTGGAGAACCTAACGACAAGATTCTTCTTCTCACAAATCTACTTTTTCTAAATACTTTCACTTTTAAGGGCAGAAGCATGAGGCGTTTTATTCGGAGCAGTCTGTTATCCGTCACTTTTTCTCCATTACGCATTTCTGCATAGTCTGTAAAGAAAATCAATGGCTTTGAAGATTTTTCAAATTCTCTCACTACATGCTCCGCATATTTTTCAAAATACACATCGTCCTGATGAGTAATTGTCACAAATTCTGTCTGCGCCTTTTTATAAGCAAAATTCCAGTCCTGAACAATTCCAGCTTCTCCGGTATTCACATATACAGGAATTCCATATTTCTCCGCTGTTCTGTCAATATAACTGTTAGGAGTTGATGTTATAATAAATATTTCACTCTCAATCGACTGGTTCTTTAAAGACTTGATACATTCTTCCAAAAAACTACTTTCTTTATATGCACAAATAGCAAATGTATGTTTATTTTCCATTTTCCTTTTTCCCTCTCCATATATTATAGATCATAAATAACACAAAGATTGTCAATAAAACGGTTACCGCTATCAGATAACTCACACTCGCTCCTCTGATTGCATACTTTCTGACTAACCAATCCGAAATGACAAATGCTGTCACCGCTTCCATTCCATAACCAATCAACGCATAGTTTTGTTTTCTCATAATAGTCAAAATATAATACATAAAAAATGCCAATGCATTAATCCCACCTGCAAGAAGCAGAATCAGCAGATCTATTTTATATGCTCCCAAATTGATGCCATATAAAATAGACAATACCGGAATTCCTAGCAAATAAGCACCTAGCTCACAGACTACCGTAACTGCAACAATAATTGCACACACTTTAACAATCATGAGAAAAAACTGTCTTTTCCTCTTCTGTTCATAGTCTTCTGCCATAACGGAAAGCAACGGTTTAAAAACAAATGTGCTAAATAGATTAATGATCATTACCGGCATAAAAATTGCCGCATAATACAACTGATACCTTGCATCCAGCACTTTATCCACGGACATTCTCGAAGCACTATATACATAAGTGTTCAAAAAACTGCTGAGAAATAGAGGAAGACATTCTATCAAGACAGTCCCTACTTCTTTTTTCCTAAATGTCAGCTTCCCTTTTTCAAAAACTCTAAGTGCTTTTTCATTTACAACAAAAATCATCAATAAAGAATATACAATCATGGCAATAACCGCCACGGTCAGATTTTGTGTAAGTAAAATCCCTGCAGCCAGAATCAAAATTCCTCCGGCAACTCTCCAGAACAACAATTTCCCTGCAACGTCAATCCGACCATATCTCTGAAGTTCTCCTTCGTACAGATCTGAATATCCATCCAAAATTTTATAAATGCAAAGCAGAAAGATAAAGAAAGCCTTCTCCACTGTGCCTCCACGGAGCATTATATAACCGCCTCCTGCCAGCACCGCCAGTATACAACAGAAAACTTTTGCATAAAAATATTCAGCGTACGAGTGCCTTCTTGCAACATCGGTTACCTGAAATGTTCTGAGTTCAAAATATGCAATTGTTCCAATCCATTGTCCGATTGTAAGTGCAAAAGAAAACAGCCCTCCTGCTTTCTCTCCTGACAGATGTGCCACAATCACAGTAAAAAGCATAGTAGCTGCGGCCAACATTCCCGTTCCAATCGTATTCCACAAAAAATTACTTTTTGTAGTTGTCTCATCTGAGATAAATATCTTTTGAATGATTGTTTTCTTCATTTTTTCTCCATTTTTTTAATCTTTTCTACACTAACAAGTTATTATACCATTGTTTTCATTGATTCTCAATAAAGAATCACAACAAAAAATGACGGATATTCACCGCCATTTTTTTGCTTTTATTTCTTTTTAAAGGCAGTTCCACCGCTTGATGGTCCCTGCTCTCCTTTTTTGACCAGTTTGATCTCTATAGCTTCTATATTTTTTGCATACCCTTCTGATCCTGCTGACTCGCCATTTTTCGCCCAGCCAAGCCATCCAAAATCTCTACAATGCGTTCTGTAATAAATGTCATATTTTTCTGACAACGCTCCTGTCAGGCGAATATTCACCGCTTCCATCGGAAGTGCCCTTCCGGTTGTACCGGTCTGCGCTCCATTTTTCACCCAACCTTGCCAGCCAATATCCTGCACATGTGCACGGTACTCTATATTTCCTCCTGCTGTTGCATTTACAAGGGAAATATGCATTGCTTCAATCGCTTTTGCCTGTCCGGTCGTACCACTCAACTCGCCATTTTTTACCCAATTCTGCCAGCCGATGTCTTGTACATGTGATTGATATTGTATTTCTATCCCTTTCTCTTGAAAAGCATTCGCCGTCTTCCCTGGTGCAGCACTTCCTTTTGGCATAATAATAATCTGAAGAGATTCCACATGGTATGCATACCCTGCGCTTCCTGATGCTGCTCCATTTTTCGCCCAATCGAGCCAGCCAAGATTTTGCACATGTGTTCTGTAGTAAATATCATAATTAGCCGCTGCCGATCCGGTCAATTGAATCTTAAGAGCTTCCACTGAGAGTGCTCTTCCCGTTGTTCCTGCCGTCTGGCCGTCTTTTACGTAATCCTGCCATCCAATATCTCTTACATGAGCACTGTACTTTATTCCTAAATTGCCCGCATTTTTCACTGCAATCTGAAGAGCCTCTACCGGAAGATTTTTACCTACCGTTCCTGCAAGTGTTCCATTTCCGACATACTCCTGCCACCCAATTTCAGATACATGTGCACGGTACTGAAGATCTACGGATTTCACTTGAAACGGAGTATCTGTTTTCCCCGGTGCACTACTCCATTTTGGAAGCACTGCGATTTGAATCGCTTCTATATGATAAGCATATCCTTGACTTCCTGCAGCAGTACCATTATCCGCCCAATCAAGCCATCCAAAATTTTGTACATGAACCCGGTAGTAAATATCATAATCTGCCGCTTTTTCTCCTGTCAGTTCAATTTTAATAGCTTCGATTGGCTTCGCCTGTCCCGTTGTCCCGCCAACACTTCCGTCACTCACATATTCAAGCCATCCCAAATCTCTCGTATGTGTACTGTATTTCACACCTAGCCCTGCCACACCGCTTGTCTGAATTTTAATCGCTTCCATCGGAAGATTTCTTCCGTTTGTTCCTGCCATCACACCATTTGATACCGCATCCTGCCAACCGATATCTTGTACATGAGCTGAGTAACTGATCACATTTTTCAGAGCCTCCGGCACTGACACGGGATCCACTGATGTTCCTCCATTGTTGCCTCCAGAATTTCCATTACCAGAATTACTGTTTCCTGAATCCCCTTTTCCGATAGAAACTTTTGTAATATAATCGCTGCTTACATAAGCATACATGTTTGTAAAGTCATACCGACCACTTCCGGAATGAATTCCGCTTCTGCTCCCATTTAATACTGGATCTGACTGAATTTTATAAAAGCCGGATGTTGGATTTTGTTCGAGTAGAATAAACGCATGGCTGGATTGTGTGCCGGTGGAATATACTTTTGTTGCAGAAGCGCTTCTCTCCTGTCTCACATTCAGATCTGTATGCTGATTACTGAGCGTATCTTTGACTCCAATTGTATATTTCCCCGCATCTCTGTTACCATTTGCCTTATCTAAACTCCAGGCTACATTTGCAGCTTTCTCACCCCAGTACGGATCGGAGGCATATTTTACATTCACTCCGCTCGCTTTGTTTCCTAGAAATACTCCAAAATAACGCCAATCCTGTGGATTCATATATCCTTTTGAAAGAAATGTCTCTGTGAATTCATTGACACACTGTGTCGGACTGGCAAAATAATCTGCGCTCTGTCCTGGCGAAGTATCAATCGCATTCAGACCGAATAAGTTATTTTTATTCTGTGCAATCCAGCTGGATCCCCATGCACTTTCATTGGCTGCTACTCCAACAGCAAGCAATGCATTGATTCCATATGTATTCTGCGCATTGATAAACGAATTTCCCAGATCTCTCATTTTTGAACTTGCAGTTACCCTCGCATTAATCATCGCATTCAGATCACTTCCATAATTCGTTGTGCTTCGAAACGGAAGATATTGATAATAATTGTAATATGGCGCACTTGCATTTACCGATCTGCTTCGGTTCCCATTTTTATAATCCTCCAACATCTGTTGAAATGCTGATTCTGGATAAAAGTAATGTCCATCATAGCTGTAATACTTTGTGCCCTCTGACAAATAAGACGGAGCCGCCCCATTATCGAGTACACTCGCATAGGAACTTTTATTTACATTTATCGTAATATAATGAATCAGTCTTCCTCCTGTGACAGCATAATAACTTACAGATTGTGCTGCTGCACTGACAACCTGAACTTTATTGGCATCTACAAGGCCAATAACCCCAGACAGCATAAATCTTACTTTCCCGCCGCTTGTCCCAAGGTAAGCGGCATCCGCTCCATACGATCCATGTGTATATCCTGAAGTGTTTGTCCCCTCTTCTACATATTCTGTCACACCACCGCTTCCTGTATTGAAGTTGACAATCTGTCCTCCCCCAATCCTTGCCTTTTCTGCAGCGTAACTATCTACTGTTCCATCTTCGATTACAACTTCTGTAACATTTCCATCAAGATCCATACTCGTAATCGTTTGATTACTTTCCGGATTTTCTCCCTGAAACTCGACTGTCTCCTGCTCTTCAACAGATTCTGCCTGTTCTTCCTTTTCTTCCTGAACAACCTCTTGGCTTTCCTGTTCCTGATTAGATGGTTCCTGCACCTCTTGTGCATATGCCGACATAGGAATACTCGTCAGACTCATGCCCACAGCCAACAAAAATGCCGCAACTTTTCTTTTTGTTTTTTTCATATTACCTCCTATCTGATGCATTTTACTTTTATCGCTCTTTAAAAGCTGTACCTGATGTAGACGGACCCGCCTGTCCTTTCGGAATCAATTGGATTTCTACTGCCTCTATAGATTTTGCATACCCTGCGCTCCCTGACTTTCCACCATTTTTTGTCCACGCAAGCCATCCAAAATCTCTACAATGCGTCCTGTAATAAATATCATACTTCGCAGCCGCATTGCCAGTCAGTTTCATCTCCAATGCTTCCATCGGAAGTGCTCTTCCGATTGTTCCTGACATCTTTCCATTTGTCACATTGCTCTGCCAACCAATCTCAGAGACATGTGCACGATACTGAATGCCCGATATTCCACTTAAATTCACTTTGAGCGCTTCTATCGGAAGTGCTCTTCCAACTGTTCCCGCAGTTACTCCGCTTCCCACTGCATTCTGCCAGCCAATCTCAGAAACATGTGCCTGATAAGAAAGTGTCACCGCTGGCTGTTCCTGTGTTTTGTCTAAAAACGGCCTATTTGTTGCTCCCGGCGCGGCGCTTCCTGCCGGTACAATCCGAACCTCAACTGCTTCTAACTGATAAGCATATCCCTGTGTTCCCGCTGCCTGTCCGTCTTTTGCCCAGTCAAGCCATCCTATGTTGGAGGCATGTCCTCGGTAATATATATTATACTTTGTTGCGTTGCTTCCGGTCAATTTAATTTTCAATGCTTCTATCTGTAAATTTCTTCCTGTTGTTCCCGCTGTCTCACCATCACGGACGGTTCCCTGCCATCCAATGTCACGAACATGGGCACTATACTCAATCCCTACGCCTTCCATTCCAGCAATGCTCATCTGAAGCGCTTCTAAGCCAAGTGCTCTTCCAGTTGTTCCACAGAGTTCTCCATCTCCCACAGTACTCTGCCACCCAAGTTCTTGTACATGTGCTTTCAGATTCAGCCCCTGCTTTGTTTCGTTCCCTTTCACCAACCCATATTTCTGAGCGATTCCTGTCGCATCTGCAATCCCTAACTGTCTCAAGAAGTTTTCGTCCTGAAGTTTTGCCGCATCGGATCCGTGGTCGAGGAAGGCATGTTCTACAATAATCCCTGTCATCTCAAGTTCTTTTGCCAGTACATTTGTCGTAAAGTAATCTGCCTTGCTTCCATCCGGATACTGACCGGATGATCCTGCCAGTGTACTGTCCTTGATCTTGGCTCCTCTGTTTTGAAGTCCCAGCGCAGACAACTGCTCTAAAATTTTATTTGACACACTAAGTCCTTCTTCCGACAGATCCGGGCGGTAGTTTTTATTTGGATAGTAAATCTCTGCCCCGGTTCCTCCGCCGCTGTTGAAGTGAAGGTCTACATACAAATCTGCTCCTGCATTTTTCGCATCGTATACTCTCTGGTTCAGACAATAATTTGAACTTGAATTATAAGGGCAGCTCTCACTGTCTCTAAGCATCACAACTCTGACACCGCTGTACTGAGATAATTCTTCCCGACAGTATCTTGCCACTTTCAGAGTCAGCACCTCTTCCCGCAGTCCATTTGCGGATGCTCCCGGGTGATTTGCATCATGACCTGCACCAATGGCAACAACCACTTCTTTTCTTTCTCCGCTTCTTGCGTTCTGAGCAACTTCCTCATTGACCCCCGCCTCTTCCAGTGTCGCAGCGATCGCTTCTTCTGCTGCTTCTGCTCCTGCCTGCACCAGCTGGTTGTCATCTGTCATAGAATATGTTTCTACCTGAGCACCTGACTCTGAAACAGACAATGCCTCATCCTGTACAACTTGAAAAGAGGCTGTGATTCCCTTTTCCGAAAACAGAATAGTCTGTTCCAGACCTTCTCCATCAATGTATACAATTCCCGTGATCTGATATGTGCCGGTTTCTTCCATCGTCTGCTTCTGAAAGAGAACTGTGTTATTTAAGATTTGCGCGGCTTCCACTGTACCTTCGGTTCCGGATTCTGTCTGATATAATAATCTCGCGCCTCCGATCATCATTTTCTCATTTTGAAAACCGACAACAATATTTTGCACACCTGAGATTCCCACAACATCTTCATCCAAATATACATACTCGATTTCTTCCGGCCCTGCCGCCTTTACATTCATTCCCCAAATGAGCATCACCGCGACCATACACAGCAACCCAATCACTCTTCCCATTGATTTTGGCTCTGTTCCAACTGCTCTCTCCATAGATTACTCTCCTTCCTCCACTTTAATATCACTGACAAAATTATTGAAAAACTTCGAATCTTTCACCAGTTCTTCATTTACAGTATCCATACCATATTTTTCTGCAAGCGTCTGTTTTTCCGAAAAAAGATTTGTTCCAAGTCCTAACTGATCACCCTCAATGATTACTCCCATACTCGCAAGTGTTGTCGGAAACATGTCCATCGTAGTAAATTGTCTATTTTTCATTTGAGCCGGAGTAACTGCAGAATTTATAAATGCATTATAAACTGTTCTATCATAAGAGGGATCAATCTCTGCACAAAAATCACTGTCCATTGTCAAATGATCTCCCGATAAAACAATAGTTGTATTCGGATAGAAACTTTGCTGTTGTATCCATGTGATAAATTCCTGCAACTGATGGCTGGAACACAAGTACACATCCGCATACTGATTTCCTGTAATCGGCTGGCACTGTTCACAATAGTATCCATCTTCAAAATGTGTATCTACAGTCAACATTGTAAAATTAAATGGCTCTCCTGTAGCGGATATCTCTGTTAACCGCTCTTTAGCAATTGAAAATAATTTCTGGTCTTCATATCCCCACCACACACGATAATCCGGTGGTATTTTCCCATTTTCACTCGCCCAATAATAATCCAGCATCTCATAATCTCCATGCTGTTCAAAATAATTTTTTCTTCCACCAAACACTGCATCTGACCCTAGTAAAAGCTCTTGTCTGTATCCCTGCTCTTTCAAGATATCCCCAATACTTGTGACCGCCGGCATAAACACTTCCTGATCTGACATGGCATTTCCGTCAATTGGAAGTTTTAACGGCAATCCAGATGTCTGTGCAAACATTCCTCCCATTGTCCAAGTTGCCCCAAAAGCCGCATGCCCTCCTCCTAATAAGTCTGAATTGGAAAAACTAATATTATTTCTTGCAACCTCCGTCAGTTTCGGAATCACATTTTGATCAAAGGCGCCTCCATCTTCTTTTCCCATAAAGGTCGCTTCTGTAGATTCCAGGAAAATATAGATCAGATTCCGCTTCTGCTCCGGAAAAATAAGTTCTGTATTTTTCACATCTACATAGTGATCCTGGATAAATGTCGAATCTTTCCCCTGTGTTTCCAGATACGTTCCAATATCCAGATTCACCCAGAGATAATTTGCCGCACTCACCGATAAGACAACTGCCCCAACGATTCCCGCCGTGCAAACTACAGCATATTTTTTTCTCCTTTTTCTGAAAGCAATAAAAATTGCCAGTTCTAATAACATTACCAAGATTGCGGCCGGAAGACACTGATTGATAAAATCAAATATCATATCCGTATTTGTTCCCTCCATCGGTACCTTCAGATGAAAAATAATCTCATCAAATGTAATAAGCCCCCACGTATCCATCACCCATCTGGATGCATTGAACAATATAATTCCCAAACCACTCAAAACAATTACAAGGATTGACAATAAAATTGCCAATCCTTTCCAAACAGTATTTTTTATTTTTGTATGCATGTATTTTCTGCCTTCTACTTTCTTTCTATCTAGCACTTATCCGAATAATTTTTCCGGATATACCCCGTTTGCCACAAGGCTTCTGATCGCTTCTACAACTGCCTCTTTATCTTCTTTGTAAGTAACCCCAAACCACTTATCATGTGATTTCAGCACTTTTACTTCCACCTTCTGCTCTTCTAACAGTTCACCAATGATGGTTGGAAGGAGATATTCTGCTTTCAGATCCGACTCTGGTATTTTAGAAAGGAACTCCTCAAAGCCTTCTTCTAAAATGTGGAAAAATTCTGGAGTCAGTCCCCACATGTTCATTGACACCGGAGACTCGATATCAATCGGCTGCATTCCTTCCTCTGTACGCACTGCCGCCCCTTCCGGTACCATTTCAATCTGATGTGTCTCCACAATATCTGTCAGCATTCCCTGTTCATCTACTTTGCAGATTCCTCTTGTCACACCGCCATTTTCACTTAATGTATTCTTCAGAACAAATCCCACCATACACAGCTTTTGCTTTTCTGATTGTTCCTTCTCTGCTGTCAGATACCGGAAAGCTTCTGCATATGCTTCTTTTCCATAATAATCATCTGCATTGATCACAAGAAACGGTTCTTTTACAACATCCTTACAGCAAAGAATTGCCTGTCCGGTTCCCCACGGCTTTGTTCGCTCTGCAAATCGTTCGCGATACTGTTCTGGGATATCTTCTCGCTCCTGATAAGCATACGCTACATTTACCACTTTTTCAATCCGATTTCCAATGACTTCTTTAAAATCTTTCTCTAGATCCTTTCTAATCACAAATACGACTTTATCAAAACCTGCCTCCATCGCATCCGCAATCGAATAGTCCATGATAATCTCACCATTTGGTCCGACCGGCTCCAACTGTTTGATTCCGCCACCGAATCTACTTCCAATCCCCGCCGCCATAATTACCAATGTCGCTCTGTTCATTTTTCTTCTCCTTTTCTTTTGCAAAAATAGTCGAGTATTTATCTCGACTATTTTTATCTTATTCTCCTAAACCACTTTCGATCATCTCTATAATCTCTCGGGCTGCTGCTTCTTCATCTTCACCTTCAAATATAAATTCTACCTCATCTCCAGATTTCACACAAGCCCCTAAAATACTCAGAACACTCTTTGCATTCCCAGTAGAATTTTTCGCCTGAAATGTGATCTTGCATTCAAATTGCATTGCCGTCTTACACAGAAGTCCGGCGGGACTCAAGTGAAGCCCGGTTGGATTCTTGATTGTCACTACCTGCCTGATCATCTCTGCCTCCTGTTTTTTACTTTTTCTTTTCGACTGTAATATTGATCTTCTCACCCTTATACTGGCAGTCCCCATATCCTTCCACGACTGGAACTACTTGATATTTTCCCGGTGTATTATAATCTTTCATATCAATATAGACATTGATCTTGCTTGCATCAAGTTTCTTCAAATTCTCTTCGGAACCTGTAAATGCCAATTCGATCTGTTCAGAATCAAAGCTGACTTTCAGTCCCTCTTCCAGTTCTCTCGGAATGATCGAAGATACCGGTATATGGATTCTTCTGCTTCCACCTTCGCTGACAGAAATCGTCACTGCAATATTTTTCTGACTCTCATCTACCAGTTTTGTATTTTCCGGAAGATATGGCGTCACATCGATTCCAACTTCCGTACGACTGCTGATCTCTGTATTTTCCAATGCCTCCGCCGGTATTGTGATCTTATCGATTTCCTTTAACACATCCGGTCTTCCTGCGATCTGTACCTCAGCCGGTTCGATCAAAGCTTCCTCTACCACATATCCCTCTGCAATGGCATCATTATATAGTACATCCAGCTTTACGTTTTTCGTATCAAGCAACTCCACATCAACAGATACTCCTTTTTCTCCAAGGTTCGTTTCAAACTGGAACTGATCAATGACTCCTCCGCCGGCATCATAAAGAATCAATTCTGCCGGAACTTCTCCATCGTTTGACATCCCCGACACATCTGCTTTTGCCACAACTTTGTTAATCTGATTGATAGCGCTGACACCACCTTGGATTGTAATATAAGCCGGATTCGGCGTGACCGGTCCGAGCACATATCCATCTCTCACAGTGCCTCTCGTCTCTGCGACAATCGGAAATCTCTTGGACAGATAATTCTCAATTTCTACTTCCAGATTTCTCGGATTGGTATAGGCCTCCTCATACTCATCCTCATATCCGCTGATACTTACCTCTACTGGAATCAAAGCCCTGCTTTCCAGATTTTGCATATCTGCATATGCAGTTATCTTTTCTGGATGTTCCTTCAGATCACTCAAAATAGATTTTTTTGCCTTAACTGTGACTTCCACAGACTGCTCTCCGACAACCGAATACGTCTTCCCTTTGGATGTGATAATATCATCATTCCGTATTCCAACAGAAATTCCCTTAAAAGTCCGTGTATCAATCGGATCTTCGACATTCATAACAACAAGCCACAAAACTATTGTGAAGAACACTGCGATGAATTTCAGCCCCAAATTATTTGTCAGTCTTTCTTTCATCTTTTCGCCTTCCTTTCCATGGAATCAGACGTTTCCGCTCTACCGTACGATCCTGCACATCAAGCAATCTCTCTGTGAGCCGTTCCGGGCGTACATTACGCTCCAGACGTCCTCCCATCGCGATGGAAACTGCCCCGGTTTCTTCTGATACCGCAATGATCAGCGCATCGCTCACTTCGCTCATTCCCACTGCCGCACGGTGTCTTGTTCCAAGATCCTTGCTTAACTTCATATTGTCTGAAAGAGGAAGATAACAGGTTGCTGAGACGATTCTGTCTCCTCTGATAATGATCGCACCATCATGGAGCGGTGTATTGTGTTCAAAAATATTGATCAGCACCTGACTGGAAACAAGACAATCCAAACGGATCCCTGTGCTTTCATACTCCGTCAGTTTGATCGCTCTCTCTACAACAATCAACGCTCCTGTCTTAACTTTTCCCATCTCAAAGCATGCTCTGACAATACCATCGATAGTCTCTGTGCTAAATCTGACAGACTCTTTCTTCTTATCCAAAGGCACAACCGAAGACAAAATATTTTTCTCTCCGAGTTTTTCAAGTGCCCTTCGAAGCTCTGGCTGAAAGACAACAACTGCCGCCATCGCCAGCACATCGATCGCATGGCTCGCCAAGAACAAAATGGTATTCATCTCAAAAATTGCAGCGACAAGAATGAATGCACAAAGTACAAGCATTCCCTTCAACAGCATCCATGCTTTTGTATTTTTTATCCACACCATAATCTCATAGACCAATACCGAAATAATGATGATCTCAATAATATCGACAACTTTAATCTCTGGTATATACCATGCGGAAATATATTTTTCAAGGAATCTCTCAAACTGTGCCCCCATCTTATCACCTCCTGTACTTATTTTTGAAGACTATTTTTCTAATTCTTTTTCAATCATTCTCTGAAGATCCTGCTGATCCTCCTCTTCATCTCTATCAAACACTTCCCCAGCTCCTCTGATCTCATCCGCCGGAAGTGTTGTTGTCTCTTGTCTCTCATTGATCTTTTTCACTGTCTTTCTTGGAGCCGGCACTGAAATCTTCGGAACTGCCTTGATGTAGTAATAATACTCATCATCTTCAAACTGAATCTGCTCTGTCCGGGAATAATCCACTGTAAATACAAAAAATTCCAACACAACTGCAATCAGTCCTGCCACTATATTCCCACCGATCATACCACCATATGGAATATGTACATCAAAGACAAGTTCTCCGCTTACAACGAGCACAACATTGGCGATAATCCCAACAGCGATCGCCACTTTCCATGCATAGTCAAAGGAACTTCTGCGGATTGCATACACAATCAGCAGGCACACCGAAAATGCAAGTACAAATATCAACATCTCTTTGTTAGTAAAAATCTGTTTTGTAAATTCTGTCACTGCATTCATCAATCCCTCTGCGCCTGCACTGCCTTTAAATGCAGTCGCTGATGACGATACAAAATGCAACATAAAATAGACAATCGTCCCGCATGCAACCGGTACAACATAGACCGGAGTTCCGATCAATCCATAGACAACCGGGATAATATACGGAACTTTTAATACAAATGCCAGAGGTGTCAGCAACAAAATGGTCGCCGTCCCCGGTGCGAATCGAAAATAAAAAATAAACATCATCAAAAACACGGCTGCCGTTACAGCAAACACTGCCATTGACAACGAAAACAAATGCAGTAAAATCAAAACTGCTGCTGCCACTGCCATATACACTGATGGCAAAAATGTAAAGAACACTGTCAGACCTGCCGTCACATATTTGGATGCCGCCAGTTCCATATAGCCAAGCTTAGAGTTGATCATCCCAAATACGAGAATTCCAAGAATCAGCTGAAGTACCTTATCGATATATTTTGCATACCGCGCATATAATTTCTGCATCTCTTCTTTCCACACGTATAAACTATTCATCTACATATTCTCCTTTTTATACATCTTACTCAGGCGCGATAAATTCCTGTAATATCTCTTTACTCTCAATTTTGCTTCATTGTGTTTCTTTTTGTAATAACTTCCAGCCATCATCCCATAGATGATCAGCACTGCAATATATCCGATCACAACCAGCACACCAAGCAAAAAAAACTTTGCAAGTGTCAGGCCTTCAAAAATCTTCTCCAGATTCACAAGAAAAAATAATCCGACTGCCAATCCATACCCAATCGTCGTCCAAATCAATGTGACAATTGTGCGGAAACTTACATAATCTTTTCTATAATAGCTATTTACTTTAAAATCTTCTTTTCCCTGTCCTTCTTCATAAGAGGCCAGCTTTATCATCATCTTGACTCGTTCCTCATTTAACATCTCGTCACCTCTGTCTCTGTTTTTCCCCTCAGCCAAACACTATTTTTAGTATAGCATATAATCAGAAACCTTGTCCAACACTTATAGTCAGAAAATATACTTTTTGTACCCCATTTTCTTTCAGTATGCGGGCAAGCTCATCCACAGTACTTCCTGTTGTATAGATATCATCGACCAGAAGTACTTTTTTCTTTGGCTTCCAGTCATCCTCCACGGCAAAGGCTCCGGAAAGTGCCCGCCTTCTCTCACTTGGATTCATCTCTTTCAATGCATTTGTTTTTTGAACTCTTCGGACTGCAAATGCCTCCATAGGGACCTCCAACCGCCCGGAAAGCTCTTTTGCCAAAACTTCTGCCTGATTGTATCCTCGTTTTCTCCGCTTACTTTTATGAATTGGTACAGGAATGATCACCTCGATCTGCCATTTTCTTAACAGATCTGCAAACTGTTCTGCCATTTGTTCCGCATAGTACTGCGCAAATACGCGGCGATTTCTATACTTAAACTGATAAATCGATTGCGAAACCGGCATTTTATGGAGCCACAGACTCCTTCCCTGCTCATAGAAATGTATGATTTTCTGACAGTCATAGCAGTATTCCTGCTCCTCATAGCGCACTGGTTTTCCACATTTTTTACAGAGAGGCTCCTGAAGTATCTTTACTTCCTTCCGGCAGCTTTCACAAATCCCCTCAGAAGCTACTGTTCCACAAAACACACAAGTGGTCGGATAGAGTAATTCTAAAATCCTGTGCCATATAAGTTTTGCTCTCCTTTTTTCTGCTGTTTTTCTTTCTCTGTTCTTCTGTTTCTCTGTTTTTTTCATTCTTTGTATCACAAGATACTTTCATACCGCTCACGAATCGCTTCCGCCAGACTCGTATACCGTTTTTGCTCACTTTGATTTTCAATCATCTCATAAAAAGTATGCTCATCTCCTACCAGTGTAACACACTTTTTTGCCCTTGTAATCGCTGTATATAATAAATTTCTGTGATACAGCAGTCTTGGGCCCGGCAGAAGCGGAATCACAACCGCCGGATACTCGCTCCCCTGGGATTTATGTATCGTGATCGCATACGCCAGCTCCAACTCCTCCAGCATTTTAAAGGAATACTCTACCTGCTTTCCTTCTTCATACTCCACTGTCATGAGTTCCTGGTAATGATCGATTTTCTTGACGATTCCCATATCTCCGTTAAAAATGCCAACTCCTTTGTCCACAGTCAGCCCATATTTCGTTTTAACTTCCCACTCCAGCTGGTAATTATTCTTAATCTGCATGACCTTGTCGCCAACCCGAAATTTCTTATTTCCATATTCTTTTTCTTCTTTCTTTCGATCCGGCGGATTCAGATATTCCTGTAAGATCACATTAAGCCGTTCTACCCCGATCAATCCTTTTTTCATTGGTGTAAGCACCTGGATCTCATGCATCGGAGCATCCACATACTTCGGCATTTTTTCCTTTACAAGCTGGATGACGATGCTGATGATCACGTTTGCATCCTGCCGTTTTAAGAAAAAGAAATCTCTTCCTTTGTTTTTCAGCTCAACCGGCTCTCCATTGTTAATCTTATGCGCATTGACTACAATATCACTTTCCCCCGCCTGGCGGAAAATCTTATTGAGACGCACAACCGGAAAACATTCTGATTTGATCATATCCTTCAACACACTTCCCGGTCCCACTGACGGAAGCTGATTGACATCCCCCACAAGGATCAGATGAGTCCCAACCATCACCGCCTTTAAAAGCGCATGAAACAAAGATAGATCCACCATTGACATTTCATCTATGATGATCACATCTGCCTCCAGTGGATTCTCTTCATTTCTTCCAAATCCTCCTGTCTGTTCCCCCTCTGGATTGCCATTGACCTCCAGCAGTCTGTGTAATGTCTGCGCCTCGCAGCCAGTCGCCTCCGTCATTCTCTTTGCCGCACGTCCGGTCGGTGCCGCCAGATAAATATTCAGCCCTTCGCTTTCAAAAAAATGAATCATCGCATTGATCGTCGTTGTCTTTCCAGTTCCTGGCCCTCCAGTCAGCACAAGCAGACCATTTTTTACTGCTTCTTTTACTGCTGCCCGCTGCAATTCATCCAAAGATAACTCTGCATACGCCTCAATCTTGCTCAGGCGCTTTTCCAGATAATCTTCTCCCACTTCATTTTTGATATCTAGATCGTACAACATTTTTGCAGTATTTAATTCCAGATAATAGAAATGAGAAGCATACACTCTCTTTCTCTCTGGCTTCTCCTTGACGACGATCTTCTTTTCCATACACAGATCCATCAGATGCCGCTCCATATCTTCAATTTTCACCTGCAAAAGCTGGCTTGTTCGCGCAAGCAGTGTCTGTTCCGGAAGGTACACGTGGCCTTCCCCAACTGCCTGAAGCAACGTGTAAAAGATGCCACTCCGGATTCGGAAATCAGAGTCTGTATGGATCCCTACCTTTGCCGCGATCTCATCGGCAGTCTTAAATCCAACCCCCTCTACATGATCTGCCAGCTGATACGGATTCTGTTCGATCACGCGATAAATACTCTGTCCATAATGCTGATAAATCTTTGCCGCAAGTGTTGTTGAAATACCATATTTCTGCAAATACAACATTGCCTGTCGCATTTCCTTCTTCTCTTCTACCTGCACTGCAATCTCTCTTGCCATTCTCTCGCTGATTCCTTTGATCTCTGCGAGACGCTCCGGCTCTTCTTCAATGATGCGGAAGGTATCTCCTTTGAATTTTCTTACAATTCTGCCTGCCAGCGCACTTCCAAGTCCCTTGATTGCTCCTGAACCAAGATAAACTTCTATAGAATGAAGATCTTCCGGTTCTTTTACCCGATACTCCTGTACTTGAAGCTGTGATCCATACACCGCATGATTCGTATATTCTCCGGATACCTCCAGAAACTCTCCCTCGCTAATATAATGAAACATCCCGACACAAGTCAGATCCCCATCTTCATTGTGCAGATGAAACACCGTATAACCATTGTCTTCATTGCGAAACACAATGTGCTCCACATATCCGATTATTTTCTCCATGTTCCTGCTCTTTTCCTTTTCTGTTAAATCTGTTTCTATCGTACCACGTTCTTAAAAGCATGAAAACTCCTTTGTAGATTGCTTTTCAGAAAATACATATGCTCCTTCTATCACACAAAATATATGAAAAAACTGCCGTGAACTAAAGCTTTCATCCAAACTTTTTCACAGGATTTCCCTTCCTATGTCTGTTCTTCCGAATTCCTTACTTCCCGGCAGCTTATGCTCTATTCTTTTCAATGTTTTTCGTAAAATCTAAACCAGACTAAGAATTTCTTCTCATCCCAGTAACTTCTGCAAATTGTCCACTTCCCACTGCAACAACTTTCATCGGATCTTCTGCTGCCATCGTCCGGATTCCCGTCTTCTCCTCCATCAGTGTATCCAGCCCCCGCAGAAGTGCACCTCCTCCGGTCAGCATAATTCCACGCTCCAAAATATCCGCTGACAATTCCGGTGGTGTCTGCTCCAGTACATGGATCACCGACTCTACAATCTGGTCTGCCACTTCCCTCAGGACAGACTCTGTCTCTGAGGAAGTCACCGTAACCGTTTTCGGCAATCCCGTCACAAGATTCCTTCCTCTGATCTCTATCTCCAGTTCCTCTTCAAGCGGATAAACCGTTCCCACTTTGATCTTAATCTCCTCCGCCGTACGATCACCAACCAGCAGATTCTGCTTTTTTCTCATATAGCGTGCAATTGCCTCATCAAAATCATTCCCCGCCGTCTTCACAGAAGTATGGACCACTGCTGCCCCCAGCGAAATCACCGCCACATCCGTTGTTCCGCCGCCAATATCTACAATCATATTGCCAAATGGTTTCATAATATCCAAACCAGCTCCAATTGCTGCCGCCACCGGTTCTTCCACAAGACAGACTTCTCTTGCTCCTGCTGCATAAGCAGCCTCCTCCACAGCCTTCTGTTCCACTTCTGTGATCTGACACGGAACACAAATGCTGATTCTAGGTTTCTTTAACATTCTTCTTCCGAGCGACTTCTGCACAAAATATTTAATCATCTTCTCTGTGACCGTATAGTCTGATACAACACCTTTTTCCAAAGGTCTGATCGCGATGATATTCCCCGGTGTCCTTCCAAGCATCAGTCTAGCTTCTTCTCCAATGGCTTTTATCTCTTTCGTATCCCGGTCCAGTGCCACGACAGAGGGCTCCTTTAATACAACCCCTTTGCCTTTTATAAACACGAGTACGCTTGCAGTTCCCAGATCAATTCCGATATCTGCCGACATCTCGATTCCCCTTTCCTCATTTTCGTCTGTCTGATTTTTTGTTTATTCCCCCTGCCGCAACAGCGGTGCAATATACTTTCCGGTGTAAGAGCATTCGGAAGCGGCAACCTGTTCCGGTGTTCCTTTCGCGATCACCGTCCCTCCTTTGTCTCCTCCTTCCGGACCGATATCGATCAGATAATCAGCCGTTTTAATCACATCCAGATTATGCTCAATGACTACCACTGTATTTCCATCTGCAGACAGCTTCTGCAAAATTTCTGTAAGCTTATGCACATCTGCAAAATGCAGTCCAGTTGTTGGTTCATCCAAGATATACACTGTTTTTCCGGTGCTGCGCTTACTCAATTCCGCCGCCAATTTGATCCTCTGCGCTTCTCCTCCCGACAATGTGGTGGATGGCTGTCCAAGACGAATGTAAGACAGTCCTACATCATACAACGTCTCCATTTTCCTGCGGATGCTCGGCACATTTTCAAAGAAATGAAGTGCTTCTTCCACAGTCATATTGAGTACATCATAAATACTTTTTCCTTTATATTTTACCTCCAACGTCTCACGGTTATACCTTTTTCCATGACAAACTTCACATGGTACATAGACATCCGGCAAAAAGTGCATCTCGATTTTCAGAATCCCATCTCCACTGCACGCTTCACATCGTCCTCCCTTGACATTAAAACTGAATCTTCCTTTCTTATACCCTCTGGCCTTTGCGTCTGCCGTTGCCGCAAACAGATCACGGATCAGATCAAAGACTCCCGTATAAGTTGCTGGGTTCGATCTCGGTGTCCTTCCGATCGGAGATTGGTCTATATTGATTACTTTATCTACCTGTTCCAGCCCTTCGATCCGCGTATGCTTTCCAGGAATTGTCCGGGCGCGGTTCAGTTCTTTTGCCAGTGCTTTATATAAAATCTCATTCACAAGAGAACTCTTTCCGGATCCCGAGACTCCTGTTACACATGTCATGACCCCCAGTGGAATCTCCACATCAATATTTTTCAAATTGTTTTCTTTCGCTCCAAGAATCTTAAGAAATCCTTTCGGCTCCCTTCTTTCTTCCGGCACCGGAATCTTCTTCCGACCACTCAAATACGCGCCCGTCACAGATTTTTTATTTTTCATAATCTCTTTTGCCGTACCTGCCGCTACAACTTCTCCGCCGTGCTCTCCTGCCCCCGGACCGATATCGACAATATAATCCGCTTCCTTCATCGTATCTTCATCATGTTCTACAACAATCAGTGTATTCCCAAGGTCTCTTAAATGCTTCAACGTCTTTAACAACTTGTCATTGTCTCTCTGGTGCAGTCCAATGCTCGGCTCATCAAGGATGTAGGCCACACCTACAAGTCCGGAACCGATCTGGGTCGCCAGTCGGATTCTCTGTGCCTCACCGCCGGAGAGTGTTCCTGTCGCCCGAGAAAGGGTAAGGTAATCCAGCCCAACATCCATCAGAAAATTTGTCCTCGCTTTGATCTCCTTTAGAATCTGTCCGCCGATCAGCTCCTGTGTCTCTGTCAACACGAGTTCTGCAAGAAATTTTTGCAATTTTTCGATTGATAATGCGGTTACCTCCGCAATATTCATTCCGCCGACAGTCACTGCAAGCGCATCCTTCTTCAAACGCTGTCCCCCACAAGTATGACACGGGGTAATCCGCATAAAAGATTCATATTCTGCTTTCATCGTCTCAGAACCAGTCTCCCGGTATCGGCGCTCTACATTCCTTAGCAGTCCCTCAAACGCGACATCATAAACACCTTCACCCCGCTGTCCTTTATAGTACACTTTCACTTCCCTTCCATCTGTACCATGAATCAGCACATGCTGCACCGCTTCCGGATAGTCCTCAAACGGCGTATCCAGATCAAACCCGTACTCTTTGCAGAGTGCCTCCAGGATTGCTCTTGTAAAACTCCCTTTATCTGTGCAAGACTGCCATCCAATCACCGTAATCGCTCCGTCATTGATACTGAGTGTTTTATCCGGGATCATCAAATCAATATCAAATTCCATCTTATATCCAAGACCATAACAATCCGGACATGCTCCAAAAGGATTATTGAAAGAAAAGCTTCTCGGCTCAATCTCTTCGATACTGATTCCACAATCTGGACAGGAAAAACTCTGGCTGAAATTTAATGTTTCTCCGCCGATCACATCTACCTGAAGCAATCCTTCCGCCAATGTCAGTACACTCTCAATCGAATCTGACAGTCTTTTTTCAATCCCTTCCCGTACGATCAGACGATCTACAACAATTTCAATATTATGCTTGATATTCTTATCCAGTATAATCTCCTCGGTCAGTTCATACATACTTCCATCCACGCGCACACGAACATATCCACTCTTCTTCGCTTTCTCAAACAGTTTTGCGTGAGTTCCCTTGCGCCCTCTGACTACCGGAGCAAGTAGTTGAATCTTCGTTCCTTCCGGCAGTTCCATAATCTGATCTGTCATCTGATCCACTGTCTGCTTTTTAATCTCTTTTCCACACTTTGGACAATGTGGGATACCAATCCTCGCATACAGTAATCGAAAATAATCATAAATCTCCGTCACCGTTCCAACCGTCGACCTCGGATTTCGATTCGTAGATTTCTGATCGATCGAAATCGCCGGGGAAAGGCCTTCGATACTCTCTACATCCGGCTTCTCCATCTGTCCTAGAAACTGTCTCGCGTAGGAGGATAATGACTCCATATACCTTCTCTGTCCCTCTGCATAAATCGTATCAAATGCCAGAGAAGACTTTCCAGAACCACTCAATCCTGTCAATACTACAAGCTCATTTCTCGGAATATCCACATCAATATTTTTCAGATTGTGTTCGTTTGCACCTCTAATCTTAATATACTGCTTCTTTTCTGCTTTGCGTGCCATTTCTTACCTCTTCTTTTCTTTGTCCTTATGATTCCTCTATCTCCAACAGCTTTTTCTTAAATTCTATCAGCTGATCTCTTAGTTCTGCTGCCACCTCAAAATTCAGTTCTGCTGCGGCTTTTTTCATCTTCTTATTAATATCCTTAATTGCAGCCTGTAATTCCTTTTCACTCATAGATTCCGGATCTTTTTCCAGCTTCATCTCCTCGGAAGACACCTTTTTTGAAATACTGATCAGATCCCGTACGGATTTGTGTATTGTCTTCGGCGTAATTCCATGCTTCTCATTGTATTCCATCTGCACCTGACGTCTTCGCTTTGTCTCTTCAATGGCAGCCTTCATAGAATCTGTCATCGTATCCGCGTACATGATCACATGACCCTCTGCATTCCTTGCAGCTCGACCGATCGTCTGGATCAGCGATGTCTCCGAACGAAGGAATCCTTCCTTGTCTGCATCGAGAATCGCAACAAGTGTGATCTCCGGAATATCCAACCCTTCTCGCAAAAGGTTGATTCCCACAAGAACATCGAACACATCCATACGCATATCGCGGATGATCTCTGTCCGCTCCAAAGTGTCGATATCCGAATGAAGGTATTTCACCCGGATTCCAAGTTCTCGCATATAATCCGTAAGATCCTCTGCCATACGCTTCGTCAGCGTTGTGATCAGCACCTTATTTTTCTTCGCAATCTCTTTATTCACTTCGCCAACAAGATCGTCTATCTGCCCTTCCACCGGACGTACTTCCACCTCCGGATCAAGAAGTCCTGTCGGACGGATTACCTGCTCTGCCCGCAGAAGTTCATTGCGTTCCTCATACTCTCCCGGCGTAGCAGAGACAAACAGCATCTGATTGACCTTACTTTCAAATTCTTCAAAATTCAGCGGTCGGTTATCCAACGCCGAAGGAAGCCTAAACCCATAGTCCACCAAAGTCTTCTTGCGCGAGCGGTCCCCCGCATACATTCCCCCAATCTGCGGAATTGTCTTATGTGACTCATCGATCATAATGATGAAATCATCCGGAAAATAATCAATCAATGTGTGTGGCGCTTCTCCCGGCTTTAATCCCGTCAGGTGTCTGGAATAATTCTCAATTCCCGAACAGAATCCAGTTTCTCTCATCATCTCGATATCAAAATTCGTCCGTTCTGCGATTCTCTGTGCCTCCAGCAGCTTGTCCTCACTCTTAAAGTATCGAACCTGCTCCTCCAGTTCTTCCTCGATCGCCTTCGTTGCCCGGTCAATGCTCTCCTTCGATACGACGTAGTGTGATGCCGGAAAAATTGCAACATGGCTCAGTTCGCTCTTAATCTCTCCTGTCAGAAGATCAATCTCCGTGATCCGTTCAATCTCATCTCCAAAAAACTCTGCTCGGATTGCATAATCTTCCGAGATTGCCGGAAAGATTTCCAGTACATCGCCTCTTACACGGAAGGTTCCACGCTTAAAATCCATATCATTTCTATCGTATTGAATCTCAATCAACTTCGCAATGACCTCATCCCGGTCCTTGATCATACCCGGCCTCAGCGAGATCACCATCTCCTGATAATCAATCGGTGAACCCAGTCCATAGATGCAAGATACACTCGCCACAATAATCACATCTCTTCGCTCCGACAGTGCAGCTGTCGCAGAGTGTCGAAGCTTATCAATCTCATCATTGATGGCAGAATCCTTTGCAATGTAGGTGTCCGAAGATGGGACATAGGCTTCTGGTTGGTAGTAGTCATAGTAGGATACAAAGTATTCTACCGCATTATTAGGAAAGAACTCTTTAAATTCGCCGTATAACTGGGCAGCCAAAGTTTTATTGTGGGCGATAATCAATGTTGGTTTATTTAATTGTGCGATGACGTTCGCCATCGTAAATGTCTTACCGGAACCGGTAACGCCAAGAAGTGTCTGGCATTGGTTGCCTTCCTGAAAGCCTTTTACAAGCTGGTCGATGGCTTGCGGCTGGTCGCCGGTTGGGGCGTATTCTGATACTAATTCAAAATGATCCATGAAATTCCTCCTATGAATCTATTATCTTCATTCTCTTTGGTTATTATATCAAAATATATAATAAAAGTACAGAAGAAATCAAACATTTGTTCTGTTTCTTCTTTTTCCATTGCCATTGACATTTTTCACACTTCACAATATGATAACAATATAATTTTTCCATTAAACATTTCATTTTTATCAAAAAGTACAAGGAGGTTCTATGTTAGATTTTAATACAATTGCAGGGGTTTCCATCCCATTTGTCGGAACTACCCTCGGCGCAGCTATGGTGTTTTTTATGAAAGACAAAATCCATCCTCTTTTGCAGAAGGCTTTGCTCGGATTTTCTTCCGGGGTGATGATGGCCGCATCCGTCTGGTCTCTGCTGATTCCTGCAATGGATCTGTCTACCGAAAGAGGCATGGGAAAGTTCAGCTTCCTCCCAGCAATATCCGGTCTTCTGATCGGCATCTTGCTCCTGCTTCTCTTTGACCGCCTGATCCCACATCTACACCTCAATCAAACGCAACCGGAAGGACCAAAGAGCAGTCTTCAAAAAACAACTATGATGATTCTTGCAGTCGCAATCCACAATCTTCCGGAAGGGATGGCAGTCGGTGCCGTATTTGCCGGACTGAAAAATGCCGGTACAGAGGTAACTCTTGCCTCTGCTTTTGCTCTCTCTGTCGGGATTGCAATTCAGAATTTCCCAGAAGGGGCAATCATCTCCATGCCACTGAAATCAGAAGGGATCAGCCGCAGAAAATCATTTCTCTACGGTACGCTTTCCGGTCTGGTGGAACCGTTTGGGGCAATCGCAGTAATCCTGCTCTCCGATTTTCTGATTCCACTCCTTCCATACCTGCTAAGTTTTGCGGCAGGAGCTATGATTTATGTAATCGTAGAAGAGATCATCCCTGAGGCAAGTGAAGGAACACATTCCAACATTGCCACAATCGGATTTGCAGTCGGCTTCTGTGTCATGATGATTCTGGATGTAACACTCGGTTAACTTTTCCCTTTATTTTAGAAACACTTCTATAACAAAAGGACCGCACCTATCTGGGTTCCTCATTCCCCCTGATAGGTCGCAGTCCTGTTCTTTCAAATCGAATATTCTGTCACAGATCCATATCCCAATTTCCTCTACGGTCGCATTTTTCTTCTGCAAACTAGCAGGAAATCTAAACTTTCACCGCTTCTATCTTAACAAAATACATACTCTGCAAGTCTGTCAAATGCCTCTTTTACCCGGCTAAATGGAAGTGCCAAATTCATACGAATTGCACATGGACCGTGGAATGCACGCCCATCCTGCCAGACAACACCTACTTCATATCCTTTTGCCTGCACTTCATCGATTGTAGTTCCATGTTCCTTACACCACTCCGTACAATCTAAAAACAGCATATACGTTCCCTGCGGTCTTGATACTTTTACCCCAGGGAAATGTGCTTTAATAAAATCACATGCATATGTTACATTTTCACCAAGCACCTCGCGAAGCTCATCTGTCCACTCTGCACCCTCTTCACAGTAAGCTCCCATCAGCGCATACATCGATAAGAGGTTGATCGAATTGTAATGGCATAAGGAAGATTCTTTTTCCACACGCTCGCGGATATATTTGTTATAGATAATATGGTAACTTCCTACCATTCCCGCAAGATTAAATGTCTTAGACGGAGCATACAGAGCTACTGTACGATTTTTCGCGTCTTCAGATACAGACTGTGTCGGAATATGCTGATTTCCATAGAGAACAAGATCAGACCAGATTTCATCGGAAATCACATAGACGTCATTCTCTTTGTAAATCTCCATCGCCTTTTCTAATTCCCATCTTTCCCAGACACGTCCGGTCGGATTATGCGGAGAGCACAAAATTGCAGCATGAATTTTATGTTCTTTAATCTTTCGCTCCATATCTTCAAAATCCATACGCCAGATTCCATCCTCATCCTGCACAAGCGGACTATGGATAATATCAAAGCCATTGTTCTTTAATGTATTGGTAAACCCGGTGTAAGTCGGGCTATGTACAAGCACCGTATCTCCCTGTGAGCAGAAAACTCTGAGTGCACTTACAACACCTCCAAGCACACCGTTCTCATAACCGATACATTCCGGTGTCAGCGCTTCCACACCGTTTCTTCTTTTCTGCCATTGGATAATACAGTCGAAATATTCTTTTCTTGGCTCGAAATATCCATAAGTCGTATGTCGGATACGCTCCTCCATCGCCTTTGGAATTGTCGGCACTGCCGGAAAATTCATATCTGCCACCCACATCGGAATCAGATCAAATCCTTCTTTTAATGTCACTCCATCTTTGTATGGATAAAAAAATTCCGGAAGATCTACTGCCACTGCATCTTTTCCATGTCTGTCCACAATTGTTGTAAAATCGTACTTCATTGTTTTTCCACCTTTCTGCTGTATCATTTTTATTCCTACCGGCTATTGTCGGATTTGTTTCCCTTAAGGCTCTCTGAGCTTTTGAATCCCTTTGAGCAATATTTTCACATCATCTAAAATATAATCAAAGGCTCCTGCTTTGTACATATTAATAACGATCATTCCTGCCGGAACTGCCAGTATCATGCCAAATACACTTCCCATCTTGTAACCAACATAAAGCAGAACCAATGTCACAAGCGGCGTCAGTCCCATGCTATCTGCCACAAGCTTAGGCTGGATCAGCTGTCTTACAAGCTGTGTGGTAGCATATAAAATAATCAGACCAATTGCAAGTTTATAGTCCCCTGTCAGAAACTCGAATACAGCCCACGGTATCATTGCTGTCCCGGTTCCAAAAAATGGAAGAAAATCAAGCAGTGCAATCAAAATCGCACAGAGTAATACATACTTGACTTTTAAGAATGCCAACCCCAAACTCAAGATCAGTGCAACAACGATCATAATCTTAAACTGCGCTTTAAAATATCCCCCCACTGCATATTTAAAATTGTCCACAACCATCGTCATTTTTTTCTGAACTGCACTTGGAGCAATCTTCTTGCTCCACACAATGATCTCGTCACGTTCCGCAATAAAAATGTAAGCAGAAATGACCGTCACGATTACTGCAATCAAAATAGATGGAAGACGCTTTGCAAAGTTTCCTGCTGCAGTCACTGTCGGCTCGCTGATCCCCGTGATCAAATCTGCCATTCCCTGATCCATATTGTTGACCATCTCATCCCAGCCCACCTGCAGTTCTGCCGGCAACAAATGAAAAATCCCCTGGAATTCTCTTCCGATCTGTCGAAAATCTTCCTCGAACTGCTGATACATCTCCGGAAAATTGTCAATAAAAATTTTGATTTCCGTAAACGCCTTGCTGAATCCAAAGTAAAGTCCTGTCACGATCAGACCGAGCACCATTACAATAATGATCGCTGAGCCCAGCTTTCTTACGATCTTCAACCGCTTTTCCAACCATCGCACGACCGGATTGGCAATCATTGCGATTACCCACCCTATCACGAATGGCATAAAATACCCCATCAGTTGAAATCCTGCCACCACAAACACGACTGTTCCAATCAGACTGACCAAAAGACTTGCCGCCACTTTCCAGTAAGGTCTTCTGTCTTCCATATGCTCCACCTCTTTTTTATGAATCAGTAAGCTTTCTTTGCTTCTTAGTTTTCAGTTTCCTGTAATGTCTCTTCGTCATTTAGAAATTCTCGCTCGACCAGGTCCCAAATTTCATCTCTTCCCTGTTTTGTCTCCGAAGAGAATGGAATAACTGTCGTTCCCGGCACAAGCTGCAGACCTTCTTTTATCATTTTAACATGTTTTTGCACCTGGCTGCGCTTGATTTTATCTAATTTTGTCGCAATAATAATCGGATTATATCCTTGATCCACGATCCACTGATACATCATCTTATCATTAGCCGATGGTTCATGCCGGATGTCGATCAGAAGAAACACTGCCCGTAACTGTTTTGATGTATGCAGATATTTTTCAATCAATTTTCCCCACTGGATTTTCTCTTTCTCCGACACTTTTGCATATCCATATCCCGGGAGATCCACAAGGTACATCTCTTCATTGATATTATAAAAATTAATTGTCTGCGTCTTTCCTGGTGTGGCTGAAATTCTTGCATAGGATTTGCGGTTCATCAGCGCATTGATCAACGAAGATTTCCCCACATTTGATTTCCCTGCAAACGCAATCTCCGGCTTATCATTTTCCGGCAGCTTACTTGTGATCCCGCAGACAGTCTCTAAATTAATATTTCTGATAATCATAATTTTTCCTTTCCTTCCTATTCCGGAACAAATGCATGTTCTAACACTTCTTCCATTTGTTCTACCGGAATGATTTCCAGTCCTTTTGTAATCTCTGTTGAAAGTTCTTCCACATCTCTTTTGTTCCTTGCTGGGATCAGCACCTTCTTGATCCCGGCATTCTTGGCCGCCAACAATTTTTCTTTCAGTCCTCCAATCGGAAGCACTCTTCCACGCAGTGTGATCTCTCCTGTCATCGCAACATCTGCGCGCACTTTTCGATTCAGAATTGCCGAAAAGATTGCCGTCGCCATCGTGATTCCGGCAGATGGTCCGTCTTTTGGAACAGCCCCCTCCGGAATATGTACATGGAAATCATGTTTTTCAAAATAATCTGCCTCAATTCCATATTTTTCACTGATCGAGCGAATATAGCTGATCCCGGCCATCGCCGACTCTTTCATGACATCCCCAAGCTGTCCGGTTAAAAGTAATTCCCCTTTTCCCGGCATCAGATTCACTTCAATCTGAAGTGTATCCCCTCCGACACTTGTCCATGCCAGCCCGCGCACAATTCCGACTTCGTCTGTTTCATTTGCCATCTCATACGTGAAGATTTCTTTTCCAAGATACTTTTCAATATTCTTCTCCGTCACCCGGATTTTCTTTCTGTCCTTCTCAAGAATCTCTTTTGCAGATTTCCTGCAAATAGCCCCAATCTTTCGCTCCAATTGACGCACCCCTGCTTCTTTCGTGTAAGAACGGATTATCTTTCCTACGGCATTCTTACTGATCTGAAGTTGTTCCTCGGATAATCCATGACGTTCCAATTGTTTCGGAATCAAGTGTCTGTCTGCAATATGCTCTTTTTCATTTTCTGTGTAACTGCTGATTTCAATGATCTCCATACGGTCTAACAGCGGTCTCGGAATAGTTTGGAGTGAATTTGCAGTTGTGACAAACAATACTTCCGAAAGATCCACTGGAACTTCAAGATAATGATCCCGGAACTTATAATTCTGCTCACTGTCAAGCACTTCCAAAAGTGCTGAGAAAGTATCCCCCTTATAGTCGGAACTTGCTTTGTCTATCTCATCTAACAGCATCAACGGATTTTTGACTCCTGCTGTCTTCAACCCATTTGCAATTCTTCCTGGCATTGCACCGACATACGTCTTCCTATGTCCCCGGATTTCCGCCTCATCTTTGACGCCGCCGAGCGAAATTCTCACATATGGTTTGTGGAGAGCTTTTGCAAGCGACCGTGCAATGGAAGTTTTTCCAGTTCCCGGAGGTCCTACCAGACACAGAATCGGTGTGTTCCCTTTCTGTGTGAGTGTACGGACTGCAAGATATTCCAACACACGCTCTTTGACTTCCTCCAATCCATAATGTTCTTTTTCCAGAACCTCTTTTGCGTAGCTTAAGTCATAACTTTCTTCTTTCTTCTTATCCCACGGCATCTCCAGCATAGTCTCAATATAAGTTCGGATGACCGAGGTCTCTGCCGCACTTCCCATAGAATTTTTAAAACGCTTGATTTCTTTCATCAGCTTCTCTTTGACTTCTTTGGATGCTTCCAGTTTCTTTGTCGCAGCCTCGAATTCGTCAGCATCACTCATTGTCGTATCATCACCGAGTTCTTCCCGGATCAGCTTTAACTGTTCTCTTAAAATATACTCTCTCTGGTGCTTATCGACACGCTCTTTGACTTTGACCTGAAGTTCTTCCTTAATATTCATAATCTGAAGTTCATTGACCAACTTAAAACTAAGCAGCTCGTAAAGTTTCCATGGATCTCCTTCATTCAATAGTTCCTGAAGTTCCCGATAAGGAAGCGGAATATTTGCACAAATCTGTCTGACCAGCTTTTTGGGATCGTCAATATCAAGAATCTGTGCAACGGTCTCTTTGCTGACTTTCGGACTTTTCACCCCTAATTCTGCAAACATTTCTTTCAGATTTCTCACAAGTGCTTCGGTCTGCGGATCCTGTTCCTGGATTCCTTCCTCCTCTGGCAACTCTTTTTTTTCTTCACGCTCTACTTCCACAAGCGCCCTCATGTATGGCTCCCCGCACTCAATATTGCGAAGCATTGCCCGCTCTTCTCCTACTACAAGAATCCTCAAAATCTTTTTCGGAAGCTTGATCACTTGCTTGATTGTACCAATCGTCCCGATTTCAAACAATTCTTTTTGCTGTGGCTCTTCGGTCTCCACTTCCCGCTGTGTCACTAAAAATATTCTCTGATCTCCCACCATCGCTTCCTGCACGGCTTCGATCGATTTTTTCCTGCTGATATCAAAATGTACGACCATCTCTGGAAGGATCGTCATGCCGCGAAGCGGAATCATCGGCAGGCTTTCCAGTATTTTCTCCATATTTCCTCCAAATGTTATCTATTATAAAACAGGACAGGAGAATCCGCTTCCCCCGTCCCTTTCTCTTTTCTATGCACTTTCTGATGCCACTTTCTCCCTCTTTGGAAGAAGTACACGCTCATATCCATATTCTGGATCTTCCAGTCCTTTTACTACATTTTCTGTAATTCTGCATGTCTTGATCTTATCATCTGATGGCACTTTAAACATTGTGTCCATCATGACATTTTCCAGAATTGCACGAAGGCCTCTCGCACCAGTCTTTCTAGAAAGAGAAATCTTCGCAATCTCTTTCAGTGCATCTTCATCAAATTGAAGATCTACACCATCAAGTTCTAGCAACTTCTGATACTGTTTGACGATCGCACTCTTTGGCTCCGTCAAAATGCGGATCAGCGCATCTTCGTCAAGCTGTTCTAAAGTTACCGTCACCGGAACTCGCCCTACAAGTTCTGGAATCAATCCAAATTTCACAAGATCCTGCGGAAGCACCTGACTTAACAGCTTGTCTTTATCATGCTCATTGGCACCTGTCATCTTAGAATTGAACCCGATTGATTTCTTATCCACACGAGACTCTATGATCTTCTCAATGCCCTCAAAAGCTCCTCCGCAAATAAACAGAATATTTGTCGTATCGATTGGGATCAGTTCTTGGTGAGGATGTTTTCTTCCTCCCTGTGGCGGAACAGAGGCAACCGTTCCCTCAAGGATTTTTAAGAGCGCCTGCTGCACTCCCTCACCTGATACGTCTCTTGTAATCGATGGATTTTCTGATTTTCTCGTGATCTTATCAATCTCATCGATATAGATAATTCCATACTCTGCGCGCTCAATATCTCCATCTGCCGCCTGAATGATCTTCAGAAGAATGTTTTCCACATCTTCTCCTACATATCCTGCTTCTGTCAACGCAGTCGCATCTGCGATCGCAAACGGTACATTCAGAATCTTTGCAAGCGTCTGTGCGAGAAATGTCTTTCCACACCCGGTTGGTCCTAACATCAGAATATTACTCTTCTGCAGCTCCACTCCCAGGTCTTTCTCTGCCATAATTCTTTTGTAATGATTGTACACGGAAACTGCTAACACTTTTTTTGCTTCGTCCTGTCCGATTACATAATCATCTAAAAATGCTTTGATCTCTTCCGGCTTTAACAGATTGATTCCGCTAAATTTACTCTCGTCCTCGTAAGCAAATTCTTCTTCTATAATTTCTGCACATACATCAATACACTCGTCACAGATATATGCCCCGTTCGGGCCTGCAATCAGCTTGCGCACCTGCGCCTGTGTCTTGTTGCAGAACGAACATCTTATCAGATCATCGCTCATTTTTCCTGCCATATGCTCACCTCATTTTTACACGGAAAGGGGATGCCCACCCGGAACAACCCCTCCTTAGTCTAATGCTTAATAATTACTTCGTCAATCAGTCCATATGCCTTTGCTTCCTCAGCAGACATATAGTTATCTCTCTCTGTGTCTACTTCGATCACAGATAAATCCTGACCAGTATTTTCTGCTAAAATTTTATTTAATTTTGTGCGGGTCTTTAAGATATGGTCAGCTACGATCTTAATATCTGTTGCCTGTCCCTGTGCACCGCCTGACGGCTGGTGAATCATGATCTCCGCATTCGGAAGAGCATATCTTTTTCCTTTTGCTCCTCCGGCTAATAAGAAGGCTCCCATACTTGCCGCCATACCAATACATGTTGTTGATACGTCACATTTGATAAACTGCATTGTATCATAGATTGCCATTCCTGCCGTTACCGAGCCACCCGGACTGTTGATGTAAAGATGGATGTCTTTCTCTGGATCCTCTGCCTCTAAAAATAATAACTGGGCAACGATCACACTTGCAGACACATCGTTTACTTCTTCTCCGAGAAAAATAATTCTGTCTTTTAATAGTCTTGAATAAATGTCGTAAGAGCGTTCTCCACGGCTTGTTTGTTCAATGACATAAGGTACTAAGCTCATGTATATCCCTCCTATTTTTTTTGCAATGCCAAAATGAATTAAGCTTCTACTGCCGATTCTACTAAGAATGTAACAGCTTCCTGAACTGCCATATCAGCTTTCATCTGTTTCTTCTCAGCTTCTCCCATGAATTCTTTCAGTTTTTCTACTTCCATCTTGTAAGCTTCTGCCATTTTAGCTAATTCTTCGTCTAATTTTTCATCGCTGATCTCAATGTTCTCAGCTTTTGCGATTGCTTCCAGAACTAATCTTGTCTCAATACGTTTTACAGCCTGTGGACGAAGTTCTTCGAGCATCTTCTCTGCTGTCATTCCTGTGAACTGGAAGTACTGTTCCATAGTAAGTCCTTGCTGCATGATTCTCTGTGAGAAATCATTTGCCATCTGTCTTACCTCAGTGTCGATCATTGCATCCGGAATCTCCATTGTAGCGTTTGCAACTGCTTTTTCTACTGCCTGATCTTCTTTCTTTCTTCTTCCTTCTGTGTTCTTTCTCTCTTTGATCTTTGCTTTTACATCTGCTTTGTAAGCGTCTAATGTATCAAATTCAGAAACCTCTGCTGCAAATTCATCATCTAACTCCGGAAGTTCTTTTGCTTTGATCTCGTGTACTGTACACTTGAACACTGCCGGTTTTCCTGCTAATTCTTCTGCATGATATTCTTCTGGGAATGTCACATTTACTTCTACTTCTTTTTCCTTTTCAGCACCTACTAACTGCTCTTCAAATCCTGGGATGAAAGATCCTGATCCGATTGTTAACGGATAGTTTTCTCCTTTTCCACCTTCAAATGCAACACCATCAACAAATCCTTCGAAGTCTAATACAACTTCATCTCCGTCCTGTACTGCACGGTCTTCTACTTCAATTGTTCTTGCATTCTTTTCCTGTTCTTTTTTGATCTCTTCTTCAACTTCTTTTGCAGTTACTCTGTTAGAAACTTTGTCTACTTCAAGACCTTTGTACTCACCGAGAGTTACTTCCGGTTTTACTGCAACTTCTGCTGTGAAAATAAATGGTTTTCCTTTTTCTAACTGAACTACTTCTACTTTTGGCTGAGAAACAATCTCTAATCCACTTTCATCATAAGCATTGGAATATGCTTCCGGAATGAGTGCGTTTGCAGCATCATCATAGAAAATCTCTGCTCCATACATTTTCTCGATCATCTGACGCGGAACTTTTCCTTTACGGAATCCTGGTACGCTGATTTTATTTTTCTGTTTTAAGTATGCACCCTGGATTGCTTTTTCTAATTCTTCAGCGGACACTTCGATTGTAAGCTTCGCCATGTTCTTTTCTAAATTTTCTACTTGTAAACTCATTTACAGTTTCCTCCTTATATATGGTAACTTTTGTTTTTCACTTCGTATAATTACTCCTACTCAGAGTCACTAAAAAATTATAGCATAAAGTATCTGAAATTACTAGTGTGTATTTCAAATTATTTTGCATTTCCCTGCCAGGTCATTTCACTTCATCAAGTCTGAGTATTGCTGTAAGAAAGTTTGAAAAGCTTTCTTCTTCAACTGCAAATCCCTTTTTCTCCTTATTGCTGATCGTCAACACTACCGTTTCTTTTTTGCCATTTTGCGCTCCCTCGAAACTCTCTTCTAAGAGCGTATAGGAATATTCTAAAAACTCGCTTTGCATTTGGGTCTTGATTTCTTCCTCAGTACCTTTATACTCACCATTTTCTGCCTTCTGGATCATTTCATCTGCAGGATGTTTTAATTTTTCTGAAAAAGTCACAAATATATCCGTCGGATAAATATCCACATTCACATCATAAGTATTCTTATCCTTCTTTTCGGCTTTCGCCGTTTCATACTTCAGACTTTTAAAAATTTCGGAACACAATGCCGTATATTTTTCTGTCAATTCTTCTCCCATCGACACATCCTTTGTGATATATCCCGCAACAAACGTCTGCACTTCTTTCTCATACTGTGCGGTCAGTTCTTCTTCTGACATCTCCTCGGTAAGTCTGGCAATTGCTTTTGTATCCCCCGAAAGCCGCTGCTTTAAAACTGCCTCCGTATAGGCTTCTGCATCAAATCCTTTCAATACTCCACAGCCGACCAAACTCATGCCGAGCAGCAGACAAAAACATATCATGATCCTTTTCTGTTTCCGCATAGATACCTCATTTCCATTTTGTTTTATTCCTGCGCAGAATATACGATAGTCTCTTTGACTTTCTCTTCCTGCTCTCTGCCAAACAATACTTCTGTCAACCTCAACGCAAAATCAATTGCAGTGCCCAGCCCTCTTCCGGTAATGATGTTTCCCGACTGTACTACCTTCTCCTCCCGGCAGACAGCCTTGCACATGTCTTTTTCCATCCCCGGATAGCAGGTTGCCTCTTTTCCTTCCAACAGCCCCATATCCGCAAGCACGGTAGGAGCCGCACAGATTGCAGCCACAACCTTTTCTTGGGCTGCCCTTTTTACAACACTTCTTACTCCTTCATGTGCTTTCAAATGGAGTGTTCCCGGCATGCCTCCCGGAAGAATCACCACATCTGCCTCCTCATAAGTCTTTTCTCCAAACACTTCATCTGCCTGCACGCAAATTTGATGAGAACCTGCCACATACTTCTTGCCGCTGACTGATACCATACGAACAACGGCTCCCGCCCTGCGCAGTACATCCACAACTGCCAGTGCTTCCACTTCTTCAAATCCTTCTGCAAGAAAGATCACAGCTTCTTTTTTCATATCAACCTTTCCTTTCCCTACGTATTTTTTCCATGACTGCTTTACATTTTCATTTATCTGTACTATGATACCGAAGAGTATTTTGAACTGTTATTTTAAATAACCGACACAAATTTGTCGCTGTATGTAAAAATCACTGGAGGTATTTTTTATGGAAATCGAACGTAAATATCTGATCCACACAATCCCTTTTGATCTGTCTTCCTTTCCCTTTCGCACGATTGAACAGGGCTATCTCTGCACAAACCCCGTCGTGCGTATCCGAAAGGATAACGACCGCTATGAACTCACCTACAAATCCCGCGGCATGATGATCCGAGAAGAACACAATCTTCCTCTGACCGCTGAAGGCTACGAACATCTTAAGACAAAGATTGACGGAATCTGCATCGAAAAAACTCGCTATATGATTCCGCTCTCCGACTCGCTTACCATCGAACTGGATATTTTTTCCGGCAAGCTCTCCGGACTCCAAATTGCAGAAGTTGAATTTGCAGATGCAATGTCCGCTGAACATTTCACTCCGCCTGACTGGTTTGGCGAAGATGTAACGTTCTGTCCACAATATCACAACAGCGCTCTGAGTCAGATGAAACTGCTCTGATCTTAGCAAAATCTTTTTGCAAATACACAAGAGAGGGTCCTACTTCACCCTCTCTTTTTTGTTTTCCCTCTCGTTCTTACACATCTCCAAGTCCAAACCCATCATGGACTGCCTGCATTGCCTTGTCAATTTCCTTCTCATCGATCAGAACCGTAATACGTATTTCTGAAGTAGAGATCATGTTGATATTGATTCCATTGTTGTAGAGCGATTCAAATAACTTTGCCGCAACCCCCGGATTGCTCATCATACCCGCTCCCACGATTGATATTTTTGCAACAGTATCCTCCCACTTGATCTCCCGGATTGTCATTGGCTCCTGATATTCCTCCAGGATTGCCAGTGCCGGCTTTAGATCTTCCTGAGAAACAGTAAAAGAAATGTCCTTTGTCCCTTCCCGTCCGACAGACTGAAGGATGATGTCCACATTGATATTATTTTTTGCCAACGTGTGGAAGATCTTAAATGCCACTCCCGGTTGGTCACTGACTCCAAGTACTGAAATTCGTGCTGTATTCTTATCCCCTGCTACCCCACTGATCAACATTTTCTCCATCTTCGCTACCTCCTTCACAGTCGTTCCTTCTTCTAAATTCATGCTAGATCTGACTACCAGCTGTACGCCATATTTTTTTGCCATCTCCACAGAGCGATTATGAAGCACTTTCGCCCCCGAAGTTGCTAATTCCAGCATTTCATCATAGGTAATCTCTTTTAATTTTCTCGCATTTTTTACAACACGCGGATCTGCTGTGTATACTCCATCTACATCTGTATAAATCTCACACGCATCTGCGCGCAATGCCGCTGCAAGCGCCACTGCAGTTGTATCCGAACCACCTCTTCCAAGTGTTGTATAATCATCATATTTATTGACTCCCTGAAAGCCGGTGACAATGACAATCTTCCGAGAATCCAATTCGTGTCTGATCCGTTCTGAATCAATTCGCTTAAATCTTGCATTTCCATATCTAGAGGTGGAATGCATCATAACCTGATACGCATTCAGAGAAACTGCCGGCACTCCGAGTGCGTGCATTGCCATCGCCATCAATGATACAGAAACCTGTTCTCCTGTCGTCAGAAGCATATCCAGCTCTCTCTTTGGTGCATTCGGATTGATGTCAGCAGCTTTTGCAAGCAGTTCATCAGTCGTATCTCCCATTGCGGACAGTACAACTACAACATCATTTCCCTTCTTATATTCTTCTATACATCGCTCTGCGACCCGAAAGATCCGCTCCTTGTTCGCAACGGAACTGCCGCCAAATTTTTTCACTATCAGCATATCACTTTTCTGTCCGCTTTCTATTTTACACGAACAGACTCTCCTTTCTCCTTGTTCTCGTACCAGACATTCCGAAGAATCTTTTACTCTTTGGACCCGCTCTGCTCCTGCATGCGGATCATACGGATAATATTCGGAAATTTTGCCGCACACTCCTCATATGCCCGCTCCGTCATGCGCCCTGTGAGAAATCCAAACTCTTCCTCCACATCCGGAAGCATCACAATCTGAACCGGTCCGAAAATACTCTCGATATAAGTCTTCATCGCCTCCGCATTTCCTGTGATCCGTACAAAAAATCTTCGGATTGTATCGCCTTTATCCTGAAGTTTTAGCTTATCACTCTTCCACATGGTCATAACATTGCGGTTCAGATTCTTTGCTTCCTCCACAACATCTGCCACAACTGCACTCGCGGTCGGAAGTTTTCCCGCGCCACTTCCATAAAACATCGCATCCCCAAGTACATTTCCATGTACAAAAATCGCATTAAATACTCCATTGACTCCAAAAAGAGGATGGGTATTCTCAAGAAGACATGGTGCCACGATCGCGCTTAAGCATTCGCCGCTTCTTCTACTGCTCGCAAGCAGCTTAATCGTCATCTGCATCTGCTTTGCGTACTCCATATCCCTCTCTGTGATTTCTGTGATCCCTTCTGTGTAAATATCCTCAAAATCAACTTGATGTCCCGAGATCAGAGAGGATAGGATTGCAATCTTACGACATGCATCATAACCTTCTACATCTGCTTCCGGATTCTTCTCTGCATATCCGTTTTCCTGCGCCTGCCGGAGCACTTCTTCGTACCCTGCTCCTTCATAGAACATCTTCGTCAGCATATAGTTTGTTGTTCCATTTAAGATCCCTGTAATCTCTTCAATCTCATCTGCGGTCATAGAAGAATTGAGCGGGCGGATAATCGGGATTCCTCCTCCCACACTTGCCTCAAATAAAAAATTGATCTGCTTTTCTTTTGCGATTGATAAAAGTTCTGCTCCGTGCTTTGCTACAAGCGCCTTGTTCGATGTCGCCACACTCTTTCCAGCGAGAAGCGAGCGCTTCACAAAAGTATATGCAGGCTCAATCCCTCCCATAACTTCTACAACGATTTTAACATCCTCATCCCGGATGATTTCCTCAAAATTATGGACCAGTATGTTCTGTACCGGATCTCCCGGAAAGTCTCTGAGATCCAGCACATATTTTACCCGGATTTCTTCTCCGACTCTCTGGCTGATACACTCTCTGTTTGTGTCGAGCACTTCTACTACCCCGGAGCCTACTGTTCCATATCCTAATACTGCAATATTTATCATAGTCTACTCCCTGCCTACAATTTTCAGATAATGGACGCCTTCATTTTCTTCCATCTCGTCCACCATCTCCGATATATTTCCTGTTGTCGATAAAATTTCTATACTAAGTGTCAATGTTGCAATTCCGTTGATCGGAATACTCTGATGAATAGTCAGGATATTCGCACGATACTTTGCCGCCTCTCTGAGAAGTTCTGCTAAAAGTCCCGGTGTATCATCCATCTGAATGACCATCGTCACTGTCTGCCCTTTTTCATTTTCATGAAACGGAAATATATCGTCTTTGTATTTGTAGAAAGAGCTTCTGCTGATTCCGATTCGCTCTGTCGCTTCCTGAATGGTCAGCCCCCGCTCAGCAGCAAGAAGCCTTTTTACTTCTACGACTTTTAAAAGTACTTCCGGAACAGCCTTTTTCTTTAATACATAATACTTTGTCTTATCCATAACGTTCCACTCTCCTTGTCTGGATCACCAGACTTTTATTTTTCTTCCTTTTTTGCATTTCGCATCTTTAGATAGGCATTGATAAACGGATCCAGATTCCCATCCAGCACACTTGTAACGTTTCCGCTTTCCTCATTCGTTCTGTGATCCTTCACAAGCGTATAAGGTTGCATCACATAGGAACGGATCTGGTTTCCAAACCCGATTTCCTTTACTTCACCCCGGATTCCCGATACTTTTTCTGCCTGTTCTTGTTCCTTCAGCAGATAAAGCTTCGCCTTTAACATCTGCATTGCCTTTTCCTTATTGCTGTGCTGGGAACGCTCATTCTGGCATTGTACCACGATCCCGGTTGGCAGGTGTGTCAGACGGATCGCGGATGATGTTTTATTGACATGCTGTCCGCCGGCGCCGCTCGCCCGGTAAGTATCAATTTTCAATTCATCTTCATTAATCTCAATATCAATGTCATCTTCGAGATCCGGCACCACATCACATGAGGCAAACGAAGTCTGTCTTTTATTTGCTGAATTAAACGGAGAAATCCTCACCAGCCTGTGCACTCCTTTTTCTGACTGCAAATATCCATATGCATTCTCTCCATTGACCTCAAAGGTTACTGTCTTGATCCCTGTAATATCCCCGTCAAGATAATCGAGCACTTCTGTTGTAAATCCTTTGCTCTCAATCCAGCGATTGTACATTCGGTACAGCATATTCACCCAGTCACAAGCCTCTGTACCGCCCGCTCCCGCATGTAAGGTAACAATTGCATTATCCTTATCATACTCTTCTGACAGAAGCGTCTCGATCCGCAGTTCTTCATATGTGCTCTCGATCTGCTTTAACTCTGTCTCGATCTCTTTGATCATACTCTCATCGTTTTCCTCGTATGCCATATCGATCAAAATCTGAATATCCTCATACTGCCGGTACAGTTCCTCAGTTCTTTTCACCGAATCTTGCAGGCTTTTCAGTTCTTTCATCACTTTTTGAGAATGTTCTGCGTCATCCCAAAAGTCTGCCTCTCCGATTTTTCTTTCTAATTCCTCGATTCTCTGCTTCTTCCCTTCCGGGTCAAAGTGAATCCCTCAGTTCCTTCAGCGGTGCCTCATATGTATTTAAAATACTCTTAATCTCATCCAATGCTACCACCTTGATCACCTCTTTCCAATTTTCAAAATTTTTATCTAAAAATCTGTAAAAAGAAATTTCTCCCGCGAAGGCAGATATCTGCCCGCAGAGAAATTTCCTTTCTTTTATGCTTTACGACCACAGCACTGTTTATACTTTTTGCCGCTTCCACACGGACAAGGATCATTCGGATATACTTTCTTCTCCTCCCGCTTCATCGGCGTATGTGCTGCACTTTCATCTTTATTTGTTCCAGTCACTTTTGCAACCTGTTCACGTTCTACTTTCTGTTCAATTCTTACGTTAAAGAGGAGACGTACTGTATCTTTTGCAATTGCCGCTGTCATCTCTCCAAACATATCGTAACCCATCATCTTATACTCTACAAGTGGATCTCTCTGTCCATACGCCTGAAGCCCGATTCCCTGTCGCAGCTGATCCATATCGTCAATGTGATCCATCCATTTTGCGTCGATAACCTTCAGAAGAATCACACGTTCAATCTCTCTTAAATGCTCCGGCTCCGGAAATTCTGCTTCCTTCTCCTCATAAGCTTTTACGGCACGCTCTTTCAAAAGATGCTTTAATTCTTTCTGGTTCATACCTTTGACATCTTCGATTGTCGGAATCTTGATTGGGAGTGTTGCATGCAGGTTGACATCCAGCTCGGTCAGATCCCATTCTTCGTAATCTACATCCGGAGAAATGCAGGAATCCACAACATTTTCCACGTATTCCGTGATCATATGATAAATAGAATCTCTCATACTTTCTCCGTCAAGTACTCTTCTTCGCTCTTCGTAAATGATCTCTCTTTGTTCATTCATAACTTGATCGTACTCAAGTAAGTTCTTACGGATTCCAAAGTTATTATTCTCAATCTTCTTCTGAGCCTTCTCAATCGCACTGGACAACATCTTATGTTCAATCTGCTCTCCATCCTCCACACCGAGTGTGTTAAAGACATTCATCAGTCGTTCCGAACCAAAGAGTCTCATCAGATCATCTTCCAGCGAAATGTAGAATCTGGATTCTCCCGGATCTCCCTGTCGTCCAGAACGTCCACGCAGCTGATTATCGATACGTCTTGATTCATGCCGCTCTGTACCGATGATCTTCAGTCCTCCTGCTTCTCTCGCCGCATCGTCCAGCTTAATATCAGTACCACGACCGGCCATATTCGTAGCGATAGTTACAGCGCCATGCACACCTGCATCTGCTACGATTTCCGCCTCTTTCTCGTGGAATTTGGCATTTAACACCTTATGTTGGATTCCTCTCTTCTTCAGCATCTTACTGAGAAGTTCTGATGTCTCAATCGTGATCGTACCGACAAGAACTGGCTGACCTTTGGCATGTGCCTCGATGATCTCCTCGATCACCGCTTCAAATTTTTCTTTCTTTGTCTTATATACCGCATCGTTTAAATCAACTCTCTGCACCGGTCTGTTCGTCGGAATCTCAACAACATCCATACCGTAAATATCGCGGAATTCTTTCTCTTCTGTCAACGCAGTACCTGTCATACCGCTCTTTTTCTCAAACTTATTAAACAAGTTCTGGAAGGTGATTGTTGCCAGCGTCTTACTTTCCCGTCTTACTTTTACATGTTCTTTTGCCTCAATGGCCTGATGGAGTCCATCGGAATAACGTCTTCCCGGCATAATACGTCCGGTGAACTCATCAACGATCATTACCTCTCCGTCAGAAGTCACAACATAATCCTGATCTTTAAACATTAAGTTGTGCGCACGCAAAGCAAGAATAATGTTATGCTGAATCTCTAAATTCTCCGCATCTGCAAGATTCTCAATGTTGAAGAACTTCTCTACCTTCTTCACACCTTCTTCTGTCAGGTTGACATTCTTTTCTTTCTCATTGACGATGAAATCACCTGTCTCCTCGATTTCCTCTCCCATGATCGCGTTGATCTTGGAAAATTCACCGCTTGCCTCTCCTTTTACAAGCTGTCTTGCAAGAATGTCACAGGCATCATAAAGCTTTGTAGACTTTCCGCTCTGTCCGGAAATGATCAACGGTGTTCTCGCCTCATCAATCAATACCGAGTCAACCTCATCGATAACTGCAAAATGCAGTCCTCTCTGCACAAGCTGCTCTTTATAGATGACCATGTTATCTCTCAGATAATCAAATCCCAGTTCATTGTTGGTCACATAAGTAATGTCACAGTTATATGCCTCTCTTCGCTCATCATTATCCATCGAGTTAAGTACAACTCCGACTTTCAGTCCTAAAAATTCATGCACCTGCCCCATCCACTCTGCATCACGCTTTGCCAGATAGTCATTGACTGTTACAATATGAACTCCCTTTCCAGTCAAAGCATTCAAATATGCAGGAAGTGTAGAAACCAATGTTTTACCTTCTCCGGTACGCATCTCCGCGATTCTTCCCTGGTGAAGAATGATTCCACCAATCAGCTGTACTCTGTAATGCTTAATATGTAAGGTACGGGAAGCTGCTTCTCTTACGACTGCAAATGCTTCCGGTAAAATATCATCTAATGTCTCGCCCTCTTCCAGACGTTTCTTAAACTCCGCTGTTTTCCCTTTCAGTTCTGTATCGGATAATTGCTGCATTTCTTCATCCATCGCCTCAATTCTGTCAACGATCGGATAAATACGCTTCAATTCATTCTCACTGTGCGTCCCAAATATCTTCTCTAATAAACCCATGACCTACTCCTTAATTTATCCAAATTTACTCTGTTTCTTATTTTAACACTATCCTTTCGCTTCTTCAACAAGTTTATCAACTGTTCATAAACTCTTCCCATCTTCTTTACACCTTTGTTAAAATTTTTCCACAAAGCATTCTGTTCTCCGGTAAAATATCCCCATTCTTTTTTGAGTTTTCATCATTTTTTCTGCCATCTCTGCAAGAATGCCCCACGGCATACAGCCGCAGGGCGTCCAAAATCAAAAAAATATACAGTTTCTGCTATCTTGCCGTGTTCGTTTGTCCGGTATTGTCCGTCGCACCGTTCATTGTATCCGCATTTCCGCCATCCATGTTATCGTCTATACGTTTTTCCGTACGTCCGTCATTCTGGTCTGTTCCGTCAAGGACATCTTCTACTCCGTCTTTGACATCTCTTGCTCCATCTTCCACGGCATCCCCTACATCTTCAAGCACTCCGTCACGCGGCGCCTCTCCATCTGTATTTGTTTCTTCCCGCTTTCTTTCACTGTCATTTTTCTTCTCTTCATTTGTTCCCGTTGCAGTATTATCATCTGCCACATTATCTTTGTTTTCCCTTGCACACGCTGTCATGCACAAAAGAACACTCACGCACAAAATACTGAGTATCATTTTCTTTGCTCTCTTCATCTGGCTATCTTCCTTTCCTGAAATGTAGTAAGAATTGCTTCTCGCCAATATTGTCTGCATTCCCTGCCATTCTATACATTCGGAAAGTAATGGTAATTTTTTCTATTGATTTTCAGAAGAAGATTCAATCACATCACTCATGTCATAAAGTCCGGCTTGTTTCCCTGCAAGGTATTTTGCCGCTTCCACAGCACCTTTTCCAAAGACTGCTTTCGAGTATGCCGTATGCTTAAATTCAATCACTTCATCTGCTCCGGCGAAAATCACTTCGTGTTCTCCTACAATCGTTCCGCCGCGCACTGCCGAGATTCCGATTTCTTTCTTTTCTCTTTTTTTGCGTTCTTTGCTTCTGTCGTAAACGTATTCATACGCATTTCCAAGCGCTTCATTTACGCTGTCCGCCAGTGCAAGCGCTGTCCCGCTTGGGGCATCCACTTTCAGATTATGGTGCTTTTCCACCAGTTCAATATCAAATCCTGCCGGAGCAAGAATTTTGGCAGCATCCTGAAGAAGCTTTAACAGCATATTGATTCCCAGTGACATATTTGCCGATTTCAGCACTGCTGTCTTTTCGGAAACACGCTGTACCTGTGCAAGCTGCTCTTCAGACAATCCAGTAGTACAAAGTACCACCGGGAGCTTTTTCTCTCCACAGTAAGAAAGCAGTCCGTCCACTGCAAGTGCATTGGAGAAATCAATCACGACATCCGCCTCCACATCACAGTCCGCAATATCCGTAAAAACCGGATATTCATTTTTCACACCTGTATATTTATCAATTCCTGCAACAATCTCAATCCCATCGTCTTCCTTTACAAGATTTGAAATTACCTGCCCCATTTTTCCATTACATCCGTGCATAATTGCTTTTACCATCATCTTCTCCTCCATTTTCTTATGTTTTGCAGCCCTCACAGCGAATGTGCGAAGTTTTGCGATACAATTGACAAAAGGGGCTGCCACAGAATGACTGTCCGGACAGAATGCAGTTCTTTTCTTCCTACAATACTACATTCTTCCGACAGCTTCCATCCTATGGCAGCTCCTCTATGCTTTCTCTATGCGAGCTGAATTCCAAACGCTCTCATTGCCTGTGCCAATTTCTGTGCATTTGCTTCTTCCATCTCTGTCAGCGGCATCCGCAGTCCACCGGCTTCCATTCCCATCAAAGAAACTGCCTTCTTAACAGGGATTGGGTTAACTTCACTGAACAGTGCATTGATCAGCGGAATCGCTTTTAATTGAAGTTCTCTGCTTCCTTCAATATCTCCTGCAAAGAATTTTGCACAGATCTCATGCGTCTCTCTTGGAGCCACATTGGATAATACAGAGATAACTCCCTTTCCTCCCAGAGCCAAAATCGGAACGATCTGATCATCGTTTCCAGAATATAGATCGATATCTCCCTGTGTCAGCTGCATGATCTTTGCCACCTGTGAAATATTACCGGAGGCTTCTTTCACGCCGACAATGTTATCGACTTCTTTTACCAATGCCGCAACTGTCGCCGGTTCAATATTACATCCGGTACGGCTTGCCACGCTGTACATAATGATTGGCGCATCTGCTTCTCTTGCAATTGCCTTATAATGTTCGATCAACCCTTTCTGCGTCGCTTTATTGTAATATGGAGTTACAACAAGAAGTCCGTCTGCTCCTGCTTTTGTAGCCTCCCTGGACAGCTCTACCGCTGTTGCAGTACAGTTTGATCCCGTTCCTGCAATCACTGGAAGTCTTCCCGCAGTAAAATCAATTGTGCGTTTAATGCACTCCAGATGTTCCTCTTCCGTCATCGTCGCAGATTCCCCTGTTGTTCCGCAGATCACAATGCTGTCTGTTCCATTCTCACAATGATAATCCACCAGCTTCTTTAACTGATCATAATTAATACTTCCATCTTCATGAAACGGCGTTATGATTGCTACTCCTGCTCCTGTAAAAATTGCCATATTTATCCTCCTAAACATCAGTTTTACTTTGATTTTTTTCATTTCATCAGCGATTTCTTGTCTGAAATTTTATCATCATTTTTTTCTAATGTCAATGGAGCCACAGCTATTCCTACTACTCTTCTTCACTTAGTTCAGCACCGATACATTCCAGCTTGCTGACTGACACTTCGTATGCCACACGTTTTTCTGTCTCTGTCTCAGACAATTTTTTCACATATTCTCTGCTTTGGATCCTTCCTAAAATCTGCACATGTTCTCCCACTGCAAATCCGGAAGCATATCTTGCATTTCTTCCCCAACAAATACATGGTATGTAGTCAGATTTCCCATATGGTCTGTTCACTGCAAGCAGAAGATCTGCAATTTCTCTCCCAAGAGGGGTCTTGCGGTAAACAGGTGGTTTACAGATGTATCCATCTAAAAGAATATTATTTGTCTTCGCCCCATCAAGTTCCTCATCCACAAATGCTACCTCCCGAACAAACACGGAAAGTACAAGATGATTCTTATGTTCCTCGTGTCTGTTATACGACCGGAACTGTCCACTTGCCATGATAAATTCCCCTGTATAATCTTTGGTCACATCTATCAGACGCTCGGAAATCATAAGTGGAATCCGATCTTCAGAATTGCTAAGTCTCTTAACGAGGACATCTACCATATAGAATCCTTCTCCAAATACTTCATGACTAAATGTGAATCTGGATGCCACCTCTCCCATAATTGTTACCTGGTTGTTTTCAATAATCTTATCGGACATAATTTATCTCTCTCCTCTTTGCTGTATTTTTTTGTCTTTATTATTTTATTCTATGATAACGGATTTATAACCATCCGATTGGACATTCCCCGGACTTTTCATCGACAGAAATCGACCGCAAGATATGCTTCCCTCATTTTTTCTGTGTTCTTTCCATATTATGTGTTTTTTTAAAAAGGACTTGTAATCTATTGCCAATGTGGTAAACTGTATGAGTTATTAGTGCTTATTCATGGATTTATAATAGAAAGAAGGTTATTTATGAAAACAAAAAGAGAAGATATCCGAAACATCGCAATCATCGCCCATGTTGACCACGGAAAAACAACACTGGTCGACCAGCTTTTAAAGCAAAGTGGTGTATTTCGTGCCAACCAGGAAGTGGCAGAACGCGTCATGGATTCTAACGACATTGAAAGAGAACGTGGAATCACGATTCTCTCAAAAAATACTGCCGTATACTATAAGGATACAAAGATCAACATTATCGACACCCCAGGACACGCTGATTTCGGCGGTGAAGTAGAACGTGTACTGAAAATGGTAAATGGGGTTGTTCTTGTTGTAGATGCTTTCGAAGGTGCAATGCCACAGACAAAATTCGTTCTGAAAAAAGCGCTCGAGCTTGACCTTCCGGTCATTGTCTGCATCAATAAGATCGACCGCCCGGAAGCACGCCCAGACGAAGTAATCGATGAAATCTTAGAACTTTTCATGGATCTTGACGCATCTGACGAGCAGCTGGACTGTCCATTTGTCTATGCATCTGCCAAGGCTGGTCATGCAATCCTTGATCTGACAGACAATCCGGAAAACATGATCCCGCTCTTTGAGACGATCATCGATTACATTCCTGCACCGGAAGGCGACCCGGATGCAGATACACAGGTACTGATCAGCACGATCGACTACAATGAATATGTTGGACGAATCGGTGTCGGAAAAGTCGACAATGGTACGATTGCCGTCAATCAGGAAGTCATGCTTGTCAATGCCCATGAGCCGGACAAACAGAAACGTGTAAAGATCAGTAAATTGTATGAATTTGACGGACTGAATAAAGTAGAAGTAAAAGAAGCAACGATTGGTTCTATCGTGGCAATTTCCGGAATCGCAGACATCCATATCGGAGACACTTTATGTTCCCCGGAAAATCCGGTCGCAATTCCTTTCCAGAAAATTTCCGAACCGACAATCGCTATGCAGTTTATTGTAAATGACAGCCCGTTTGCAGGACAGGAGGGAAAATATGTTACCTCCCGGCATTTGCGAGACCGTCTGTTCCGTGAGCTGAATACCGATGTCAGTCTGCGCGTAGAGGAATCAGAAAATACAGACAGCTTCAAAGTATCTGGCCGCGGTGAACTCCACCTTTCCGTTCTGATTGAAAATATGCGCCGGGAAGGATATGAATTTGCAGTCAGCAAGGCAGAAGTCCTTTACAAAGAAGATGAAAACGGTAAGCTGTTAGAGCCGATTGAAACGGCCTACATCGATGTCCCAGATGAATTTACCGGAACTGTCATCGACAAATTAAGCCAACGAAAAGGAGAACTTCAGAATATGGGTGTGTCTAACGGTGGCTATACTCGGCTCGAATTTTCGATCCCTGCAAGAGGACTGATCGGCTACCGCGGAGAGTTTATGACAGATACAAAAGGAAACGGAATCTTAAATACTGCCTTTGACGGCTATGCACCATACAAAGGAGATATTCAGTACCGTAAGCAAGGTTCTCTCATTGCCTTTGAAACTGGTGAATCTGTCACTTACGGATTGTATAGCGCACAGGAACGCGGAACGTTATTCATCGGCGCCGGCGAGAAAGTCTACGCCGGAATGGTCATCGGACAGAATGGAAAGGCAGAGGATATCGAGCTGAATGTCTGCAAGACAAAGCATCTTACCAATACTCGCTCTTCAGGAGCAGACGATGCCTTGAAACTGACAACTCCTAGAACACTGAGTCTCGAGGAGGCACTGGACTTCATCGACACAGACGAACTTTTGGAAGTAACTCCAGAGACATTGCGCATCCGCAAAAAAATATTAGATTCAAAGATGAGAAAACGAGGAAATAAATAATGGACTTCTTACACGTTCTGGCAGAACTGCGCACTCCTTTCGGGGAACATTTTTTTCAGTTTGTCACTTATTTTGGGCAGGAAGTCATCATCATAGCGGTTATCTGCACACTCTACTGGTGTGTGGATAAGCGCTTTGCTTATCAGCTGGGATTTACTTACTTTCTTGCCGGTCTGTGTGTACAGACATTAAAGATCACGTTCCGGATCCCACGGCCCTGGATATTAGATCCAAGCTTTTCTCCAGTGGAAAGCGCCGTACCTGCTGCGACCGGATACTCCTTTCCAAGTGGACATACCCAGGGTGGTACTTGCCTGTTCGCTCCATTCATGTTCAAAAGCAAACGCTTGCTTTCTAAGCTCCTGTTTGCCTTTATGTTTTTACTGATTGGATTTTCCCGCATGTATCTCGGGGTACACACACCGAAAGATGTAGTTGTATCTATGGCAGTTTCACTTTGTATTTCCTTTGCCGTGTATAAAGCAAGCGATTTCCTTCTGGATTCCACGCGATACAGAAGGCTGATTCTTCTGTCACTCCTGCTCCTTTCTTCTGCTGTCAGTATCTATGCCTTATTCCTACTTTCCCATGGGGATATCTCACTTCACTACGCATCTGACTGTTGCAAAGCATCTGCTGCAGGGATTGGATTCGGTGTCGGCTGGTATCTTGAAAATCGCTATGTGAATTTTTCCGTCAAAGGATCGATCCCGTTTCAGATTGGAAAACTCATTATCGGTCTTCTCGTCGCCGTTTCCTTCAAAATCGGGATAGAATTTCTGTTCGGCGACTCCCTTCCGGCAGATATGTTCACTTACTTTCTTTTAGTTCTATGGGTAATCTTCCTCTATCCATGGATTCTAAAAAAATTTCATCGATCATCTTCCACTCAAAACTAATTTACTTCAGGTGTCCAAATGGACACCTGATTTCTTTTCTGCGAACACTATCCATAAAACCTTTCTTTTGTCAGTCTTTTATTATTTTTTTATATTTTTATCAAATATTTTATTGCTCTTCGCGGAATTTTGATGTATAATACAAACATACTACAAATAACTCATTTTTATTTCTATTATTTGTAGAATATACCGAAAAGGGGTTGGCAGCATGAACTTTATCATTAGCGGAAAAAACATCGATGTAACACCAGGTTTAAAGAGTTGCATTGAACAAAAGTTAGGGAAACTAGAAAGATATTTTACTCCTGAAACAGAAATTATCGTAACACTAAGTGTAGAAAAAGAACGTCAGAAGATTGAGGTCACAATTCCTGTCAAGGGACATATCATTCGTTCTGAACAAAGCAGTAATGATATGTATGTATCGATTGATCTCGTAGAAGAGGTGATTGAGCGACAGCTTCGCAAATATAAGAATAAATTAGTTGCCAGAAATCAAGAAGGCAGCAACTTCAAGCAAGAATTTTTTGAATCAGAAGATACTTCTTCAGAAGATGATGAGATTAAGATCATCCGTACAAAACGATTTGGAATCAAACCAATGTTCCCTGAGGATGCGTGTATCCAGATGGATTTACTTGGACATGATTTCTACGTATTCTTCAACGCAGAGACAGAAGAAGTCAATGTTGTATACAAGAGAAAGAATGGTACTTTCGGTTTGATCGAACCGGAATTTCAGTAGACATTTCCTTCCCTCCCGGCAATGGACATCCCTTTCCATTACCGGGAGGGATTTTTATTCTGTATCAAACACTTTCATCTCACCATCAACTGTTCCAAAATAGCAGCTTTCCTTCTGTGTCATCTTTGCTTGTCCGTTTGTCCCCTCTGTGATCTCTGCTATCACCTCCTGATTCATCTCTTCAGGAATGAGCGCAATCAACATCACATTCTCTGCATAGACAGAATCCAGAACCGTAATCCCCCTCTGTCCAAGGATATACTGTATTTTGCCAAGTCCGGTATAATCTGTCTGTATTTCCAGTTTAATCCCCCAGTTTTTGGTAATAATCTTACTGGCTTCCAATCCTGCTTTGACTGCTCCGGAATAAGCCCTCACAAGCCCTCCGGTTCCAAGTAACGTACCTCCAAAATATCTTGTCACTACGACTGCTGTATTGTGTATCTCCTCCCCCAGCAACACATCGAGTATCGGTTTCCCTGCTGTCCCCTGCGGTTCTCCGTCATCACTGCATCTTTGTGTCTCAAATCGCTCCCCGATCACGTAAGCATAGCAGTTATGAGTGGCATTCCAATATTTTTTCTTCATAGACTCGATAAATTCCAGCGCCTCTTCCTCGCAGGTGACCGGAAGTACTGTCGCAATGAAGCGGGACTTCTTCTCAATGATTTCTGCTTCTCCCCCCTCATAGACTGTATGAAATTTACTTAACATATACTATCACCCTTTTTCTAATTACATTTTATCTGAAACTGTTTATACTATATCAACAGAACTCTGTTTTCACAAGTTTTTCTTAAGTTTTTGCCTTGAAATATGAAGATTTTATTTTATGCTTTATTTCAATACATAAATTTGATATAATTACCTGATAAAGGAGGAAACCATTCATGAATTATGGAAAACGAAATTCTGTCAAAAAACAGAAGAAAATATCTTCAAAATCAAAGATGAAGAAAAAACGAGCAGGTGTCCGGATTTTCAAAGGATTTTTAATTGTTTTTCTCTTGCTCATTATCATCGGTATGATTGGCGGCGGTCTGTTCTTGAAGAAAATTCTTGACAAAGCTCCGAAGATCTCTCCTGCTTCTGTCAAACCGAGTGGATACTTCACAACTGTTTATAACGCAGACGGTTCACAGGAATTAGAAAAGTTTGTTACTTCCGGTTCCAACCGTATTTATAAAACAATCAACGAAATACCGGAAGACCTTCAGGACGCTTTTGTAGCGATCGAAGATGAACGTTTTTACAAGCATAACGGAATCGACCTGCAAGGAATTCTTCGTGCCGGTCTTGTCGGCATCACAAGCGGTGACTTTTCTGAAGGTGCCAGCACGATTACCCAGCAATTGATAAAAAATAATGTCTTTCCGAATTTCTCACAGGAAAAGACATTCTTAGACAGTGTCGAACGTAAAATTCAGGAACAGTTCCTTGCTCTGGAGTTGGAAAAGCAGATGAGCAAAGAAGAGATTCTGGAAAATTATATGAATACGATCAACCTAGGACAGAACACACTCGGAGTTCAATCCGCTGCCAAACGCTACTTCAACAAAGACATATCGCAGCTGACACTCTCAGAATGTACCGTGATCGCCGGCATTACTCAGAATCCTGGAAGATATGACCCTACAGTCAACCCGGAAGAAAATGCCAAGCGGCGCAAACTTGTTCTCGGCAACATGTTAGAACAGAAATATATTTCCCAGGAAGAGTACGATACTGCCATGGCTGATCCCGTTTATGACCGGATTCAGGTTACAAATGCCGATACATCCACAGACACTCCATACACTTATTTTATCGATGAGCTTTCTAAACAAGTCATTTCCGACTTACAGACAAAGCTGGGATATACGGAGACACAAGCCTATAATGCTCTTTACAGCGGTGGTCTTTCCATCTACGCAACTCAGGATGCAAGAATTCAGCAAATCTGTGATGAAGAGTTTTTAAACCCGAATAACTATCCGTACAATACAGAATTTGGCCTGATCGACTATCAGCTCACGATCACACGCTCTGATGGAACTGTCGAAAACTTCAGCAAAGAGATGCTCGAGCAGTATCTGCGTCAGACAAGAAATGACTCTTATCCGCTCGTCTTCTCTACCCCTGAACTTGCTCAGGCGGCGATTGATGAATACAAATCAACAATCTCCCGCGAAGGAGACACTCAGGTGGAAAAAAAGACGATCGTTCCACAACCACAAGCTTCTTTTGTGATTATGGATCAATACACCGGGGAGGTAAAAGCAATCGTCGGAGGACGCGGCGAGAAGACGGAAAGCCTTTCTCTCAACCGTGCGACGGAATCTGCAAGACAGCCTGGTTCCTGTTTTAAGATTGTATCAACTTATGCCCCTGCACTTGATATTGGTGCAATGGGACTTCACACCTCGATCAAAGACGAACCATACCGCTATAAAAACGGAAAAGAAGTCAATAACTGGGATTTTTCCTACAAAGGTTGGGTGACTGTAAGGAAAGCGATCGAACAGTCTATGAATGTCGTTGCAGTCAAAGCACTCACTGAGATTGGAGAGCAGACTGGATTTGATTACCTGAAGAGCTTTGGATTCTCCACTGTTGTAGATCAGGAAGTAATCAACGGACAGACTTTCAGCGATATCCAGCAGGCAACTGCGCTCGGAGGTATCACGCACGGTGTCTATAACCTCGAGATGACTGCCGCCTATGCGTCCCTTGCAAATAACGGAACTTACACAAAACCGAAGTTCTATACGAAGATTCTCGATCATTCTGGAAATGTACTGATTGATAACACTTCCGAGACGCATCAAGTCGTAAAGGCTTCTACTGCCGGACTGCTGACAAATGCAATGATAGATGTTGTGACAAAAGGAACCGGTACCGGTGCTGCACTCAGCAATATGCCAGTATCCGGTAAGACTGGTACAACTTCCGATAATGTAGATATCTGGTTCTCCGGATATACTCCATACTACACTGCTTCTGTCTGGGGTGGATATGACTCCAACAAGCCTATGGATAATACTTCATGGCACCTGACACTGTGGAACAGCATTATGGAGCGAGTACACGAAGGTCTAGAATACAAAGATTTTGTGATGCCTGACACAGTTGAAAAGACTGCCGTCTGTGCAAGTTCTGGAAAGCTGCCGTTGTCCAGCTGTCCACAAGTGACAGAATATGTTGCAACAGATTCCGGTCAAAGATGTGATGGAAAGCACGAAGGCTACTATATGCCTTCTACTAACACTCACTCAGACAGTTCCGCTGAGGACGAGTCAGAAGACGAATCAACTGACAATGAACCAGTAACACCTGACCCAGAAAATCCAAATTCCGGAAATCCAAATGGAAACAACGGTTCTGGAAATGGAAATAATGGATCTGAGAGTGGAACTGGCAGCGAAAACGGAAATGGCGAAGACCACGGTGGTGGAGAAACCTCCCCACCTGATCAGGGGGATGGCTCTATCACGCCAGAGGAATAGTATTCCCGGATTTCAAAATCAATTTTCTATACACGAACAAAAAAGAAGACAGAAATGATGTTACTAATACTCACATTCAGTTCTGTCTTCTTTTTGTTATCTTTTCGTATATAAGCTTTTACTTTATAAAATCAGTTTTGCAGCTCCGCAGATACCTGCTTCATTTCCAAGCTTTGCAAGAGCAAACTGCACCTTTGCATTTGCAAAGAACATTCTCTCACGAAAATATTTTTCAATATACTGGAGAAGTACTTCGCCTGCCTTCGATACCCCTCCACCGATCACGATCACCGATGGATCAACTGCTGTTGCCAGATTGGCAAGTGCATATCCAAGATAGCGTCCAAACTCTTCGGCAATCTCCATTGCAACTGCATCGTTTGCCTTAACTGCATCAAAGACAGCTTTTGCCGTAATTTCTTCTTCGCGCAATATTGTCTCATCATCATTTTTCGCAAGCCTTTTCTTGGCAAGTCTTACTACACCTGTAGCAGATGCATACTGCTCCAGACATCCACGACCTCCACAGCCACACACTTCTGTCTCCTCATAATTTACACAGAGATGACCAATCTCTCCGCCTGCTCCATGAAATCCCCCTAAAATACGTCCGTCGACAATGATTCCTCCTCCGACTCCCGTTCCAAGTGTAACCATGATCAAATCCTTATTTCCCTGGCCTCCGCCTTTCCACATTTCTCCAAGCGCAGCTACATTTGCATCATTTCCAACCTTCACCTTGATTCCAGTCAGCTCTTCCAGCTCCGCCTTCACATTTTTATACTTCCATCCAAGATTTGCGCTTCCATTTACAATTCCATCTGCCACCGGAGCCGGTACCCCGACACCAATTCCAAGAATCTGCTCTTTCTTCATCTGATGTTCTTCCATTTTGTAAGCAATTGATTTTGCTACATCCGGAAGAATTGCTGCACCTTCATTCTCTGTATAGGTCTTAATCTCCCACTTATCCACGATTGTCCCGTTGAATTCAAATAGTCCTAACTTTACTGTTGTTCCTCCAATGTCCACTCCAAAGCAATAATTCATTTCTCTCGTCTCCTATTTTCTCTTTGTCAAATTCTCCTGCACACGCCTGTACAGTTCCTGTGCTGCATTATATCCCATCTGTTTTTGTCTATGATTTACAGATGCAGATTCTACTATGATCGCAAGATTTCTTCCTGGACGAATCGGGATGGAATGACATACAACACGGTTGCCAAGGAATTCTGTATACTCTTCTTCCAATCCTAACCGGTCATACTGTTTGTCCTTATTCCAGTCTTCCAGTGTAATCACAAGATCTATCGTCTGTGTCTCTTTTACACTCTGAACACCAAACAACGTCTTAACATCTACGATACCAATTCCTCGCAGTTCAATAAAATGTCTCGTGATATCCGGAGCAGTTCCAACCAATGTATCGTCACTGACTTTTCGGATCTCAACCACATCATCTGTCACAAGGCGGTGTCCTCTCTTAATCAGTTCCAGAGCAGCCTCGCTCTTTCCAATTCCGCTCTCGCCCATGATCAGCACACCGACACCGTAGACATCCACAAGCACACCGTGGATGGAGATACACGGGGCCAGTTCCACATTCAGCCACCGGATGATCTCCGCCATGAAAGAAGATGTCGTCTTGTCTGTCAGAAAAATCGGCACATCTTTTTCGACCGCAATTTCCAAAAATCTCTGATCTGGCATAAGATCTCTGCAGAAAATGATACAAGGCACTGGATAGGATAATAGTGACTGGTATACTTCTTCCTTTCTATCATCGCTGAGCTTTTGAAGATAGGTATACTCTACATATCCTACCACTTGTACTCTATCGGATTCAAAATGTTCAAAAAAGCCTGTGAGCTGTAGCGCCGGGCGGTTAATATCCGGCACATTGACTTCTTTTCCTAAAAGACCAATTTGCGGAGTCAGATTTTTTAAATTCATTTTCTCTGCAACTTTCTGTAACTCTACGCTTCCCATAATGCTCTCCTTCTTCATTCTTATTCTCTCCTTAGTATATCATCAATGGAAAAAGTTGTATACTTCATTTGCAGATTTTTCATTCATAGATGGAATTTCTTTTAATTCCTCTATCGTTGCCGCTTTGATCGCATCCAGGCTCATAAAATGCTTCATCAGCGCTTTCCTTCTTGCCGGCCCGATTCCCGGAATATCGTCAAGAATGGAATGTACCTGTCCCTGACTTCTCAGTTTTCTGTGAAATTCGATTGCAAACCGGTGTGCTTCATCCTGAATCCTCGTGATCAGACGAAATCCTTCTGAATTTCTGTCAATCCCAATCTCTTCATTATTGTAATATAGCCCTCTTGTCCTATGATGATCATCTTTCACCATCCCACATACCGGTATCACAATTCCCAGTTGATCCAGCACTTCTAATGCAATATTGACCTGTCCTTTTCCCCCGTCCATCATGATCAAGTCTGGAAATGTCTGGAAGCCTCCGTGATCCTTCCCCTCTTCTCTCTCCCTCATTCCATGTTCGAACCTTCTCGTCAATACTTCCCGCATACTTGCATAGTCATCTGCACCCTGTACCCCTTTGATTTTAAATTTCCGGTAATCGTTTCGCTTCGGTTTCCCTTTCTCATACACGATCATAGAACCAACGGAATTAAATCCATTTGTGTTGGATATATCAAATGCCTCAATTCGTTTCACAGATGCAATTCCCAGCCATTTTTCAATCTCTTTTACCGCTCCGATCGTTCTTCCCTCTTCCCTCTTTAAGCGCTCCTTATCCGTACTCAAAACAAGCTGTGCATTCTTCTTCGCAAGTTCCACCAGCTTCTCCTTCTCCCCTTTTTTCGGCACACGAATGTGAACCCGATGCCCTCTTCTCTCAGACAGCCATTCCTCCAGCACCTCCTGGTCTTCGATTTCCTGCTGGATCATCAACTCTCGTGGCACATATGGCGTCCCCGCATAAAACTGTTTGATAAAACTTGTAAGAATCTCTGCCTTCGGCTCTCTGTCGGCAATCGTCATATAGAAATGATCTCTTCCGATCAGTCTTCCTCCCCGGATGAAAAACACTTGCACCACTGCATCCCGATCCTCCGTTGCCACCGCGAGAATATCTTTATCCTCCCCATCACTGTTCGTAATCTTTTGCTTCTGCGCAATCTGCTTTACACTGGCAAGCAGATCTCGATATTCCATTGCCTTCTCAAATTCCATCGCTTCTGATGCACATTCCATCTTTTCTTGAAGTTCTTTGAGGATAGGATCATATTTTCCGCTCAGAAATTCTACTGCTTTCTGCACCGATTCCCGATATGCTTCCTGACTAATATAATTTTGACACGGTGCATAGCATTGCTTAATGTGATAGTTCAGACATGGTCGCTCTTTCCCGATGTCTTTTGGCAAATTCCGGTTACAGCTCCTTATGTGGTACAGTTTTCTCAGCAGTTCAATCGTATCTTTCACTGCTCCTGCGCTTGTATATGGTCCGAAATACTTCGCCTTATCTTTTTTCATCTCTCTTGCAAACAGAATCCGCGGATATGCCTCCTCTATCGTCACTTTAATAAACGGATACGTCTTGTCATCCATCAGCATCGTATTATACTTCGGTCTGTGTTCCTTGATCAGATTGCATTCCAGTACAAGCGCCTCCAGCTCCGAATCTGTCACAATATATTCAAAGCGCGAAATATGTGTGACCATCTGCTCAATCTTCACTCCTTTATTCCTGCTTGCTTGAAAATACTGCCGTACACGATTCTTTAGGCTGATTGCTTTTCCCACATAAATAATATCATCTTTCTCATCATGCATCAGATAGACTCCCGGTTTTGATGGAAGCTTTTTTAATTCCTCTTCTATATTAAACATTATTTTCTCCCTAATTTCATCTCTTTCCCTACAGTTGCATATATCGAATAAACGCATATGATTTTGATTCCACAAAATGTTTTTAACGCAAGAGGAGTGCCGAAAGGCACTCCTCTTTTCCACCACATCTGATCCATAGCTGTTTTCCCTGTGAACTTATGATTTCTATTTTCACTGACCATTATTAGCAATATCAGATACTCTTTATTTTTTTATATTAGTGGTCCTGCCCGCTCTCCTGTGCAGCATCCTCTTGTGCGGCACTCTCTTGTAGAGTATTTCTTTCTGCTTCGTTTTCTTCCGTGACATCCTCTTGTGCCACATCTGCTGTGGAAACTTCCTTCATTGAGATTCTAGCCTCTTTTTCCTGAGTACCGTCCTCGATTCCCTGAACTTTGTGAAAAATCTCCATGAATTCTTTTCCGGTAATCGTCTCTTTTTCAATCAAGAATGCTGCAATTTCATCCAGAGCCCTGCGATTCTCAGATAAAAGTCTCTTTGCCTCAGCATAAGCTTCTTTCAGAATTCTCATAACTTCTGTATCAATCTCTGCTGCTGTCGCCTCACCACAATTCATAACCGGACGTCCGTCCAAGTATCTGTTTTGAATAGACTCCAGACCGATCAGACCAAACTTCTCTGACATACCATACTGAGTGATCATCGCTCTGGCCACCTGTGTCGCCTTCTCGATATCGTTGGAAGCCCCAGTTGTAACTGTATCAAATACAATCTCTTCCGCAGCTCTTCCCCCGAGCATACCAACGAGCATTGCCTCCAGCTCCTTCTTTGTATTTAAGAACTTTTCTTCCTCTGGTGTATGCATAACATATCCAAGCGCTCCCATCGTTCTTGGTACAATCGTAATCTTCTGTACCGGCTCTGCATCTTTCTGAAGTGCACTGACGAGCGCATGACCTACTTCATGATATGAAACGATTCTTCTCTCCTCCGCATTCATGATACGGTCTTTCTTCTCTTTTCCGACAAGAACTACTTCTACTGCTTCAAACAGATCTTCCTGCGATACCACTTTTCTTCCATGCTTGACTGCATTGATCGCAGCCTCATTGATCATGTTTGCAAGATCTGAACCGACTGCCCCTGATGTTGCCAGTGCAATTGCTTCCAAATCGACTGTCTCATCCATTTTGACGTCCTTTGCATGAACTTTCAAAATGTCCACACGTCCTTTCAGATCCGGCTTATCTACGATGATCCGTCTATCAAAACGTCCCGGCCTTAATAGCGCCGGATCAAGGATCTCCGGACGGTTTGTCGCTGCAAGAATCAGCAGACCTTTGTCCGTGTCAAATCCATCCATCTCTGCAAGAAGCTGATTTAAAGTCTGTTCTCGCTCATCATTGCTTCCCATCGCATTATCTCTGCTCTTACCGATCGCATCAATCTCATCGATGAAAATAATACACGGAGCCATCGCCTGAGCTTCTTTGAATAAATCTCGCACTCTCGATGCACCTACACCGACATACATCTCTACAAATGCAGAACCTGACAGAGAGAAGAACGGTACTTTTGCTTCTCCCGCAACCGCTTTTGCAAGCAATGTCTTACCGGTTCCCGGAGGTCCTACAAGAAGCGCTCCTTTTGGAAGCTTTGCACCGATTCCGGTATATTTGCCTGGATTATGAAGAAAATCCACCACTTCCTGAAGTGATTCTTTCGCCTCATCTTCTCCTGCTACATCACGGAAGGTAACTCCGGTTTCCTTCTCTACATACATCTTTGCATTACTCTTTCCAATGCCCATCATTCCGCCGCTCTTGGACATCCGACGCATCAGGAAACTCAAACCGATCCAAATAAATGCGAATGGAAGTACAATACTGATCAGAATATTAAAAAGCATTGCTGAAGTCGAATCTGGAATCTCTGCCCCATACTTAACGCCCGCTTCATAGAGACGCTGTGAAAGATTCTCATCTTCTACTTTTCCAGTAAAATATTTTACTTTCAGCCCTGGAACTTTCTCCTCTTTCGGAGTAATTATAAGCTCATTGGCGCCGATCCGAACTTCTTCTACTTTACCGTCATCTACCATCTTCAGAAATTCACTGTACGCAATCTCCTTTGATGTGCTTTCTTCCATAAATTGATAAAGGCCAAGCACAATGACCGCCGCAATCAATGTTGTAATTATAATAATCCCAAAGCCCTGTTTGTTGTTCTTCTGGTTATTTTTGTTTTGGTTGTCCATTCTTTTCCTCCTAATTATCATCTCTTTTATTATAAGTATGGTCTCCTCATAAATCAATAAAAACATTGTGAAATCAGCACTGCATTTCTAAAACTTTTGTGAATTTCCCCATTGCACCTCCTGTTTCCCATTAGGAAATTTTTCTCCTTGCAAAACACAATTGTTTTATAGTATACTATTGACGTATGTTTATTATATACAACTTTTTAGTAACATTATAATATAAGAATGAGATAAAGGACTGAATGCGCTATGAAAATTGGATTTGACAACGATAAGTATCTGACCATGCAGTCAGAACATATCAGAAAAAGAATTGATCAATTTGACAACAAATTGTATTTGGAATTCGGTGGGAAATTATTTGACGACTATCATGCCTCCAGAGTACTTCCGGGATTCGCACCGGACAGCAAGCTGAAACTGCTTATGCAGTTATCCGATCAGGCCGAAATTGTCATTGTCATCAGTGCCGGTGACATCGAAAAAAATAAAGTCCGCGGAGATCTCGGAATCACCTACGACTCAGATGTACTCCGTCTGATTGAATCTTTCCGCGAGCAAGGACTCTTTGTCGGCAGTGTTGTGATCACTCAGTATACCGGTCAGAGCAGCGCCAATCTGTTTAAAACAAGACTGGAGAAGCTTGGCATCCGTGTATATATCCACTATGTGATCGAAGGTTACCCTTCTAACATTCCGCTGATCGTCAGTGACGAAGGTTATGGAAAGAACGATTACATCGAGACTTCCAGACCACTTGTGATCATCACAGCTCCTGGACCTGGAAGCGGGAAGATGGCAACCTGTCTCTCTCAGCTCTATCATGAGCATAAGCGTGGTGTCCGCGCCGGATATGCAAAATTTGAGACGTTCCCTATCTGGAACATTCCTTTAAAACATCCGGTCAATCTTGCCTATGAGGCTGCTACCGCTGATTTAAATGACGTCAATATGATCGACCCATTCCATCTGGAAGCCTACGGCATTACAACTGTCAATTATAATCGTGATGTGGAAATTTTCCCAGTGCTCAGTGCTATTTTCGAAAAAATATATGGAGAAAACCCTTACAAATCCCCGACAGATATGGGTGTAAATATGGCCGGAAACTGTATCTGTGACGATGAGGCATGTCGTGATGCATCCAATCAGGAAATTATCCGCCGCTACTATCAGGCATTGAATGGGCTCGCAGAAGGAACTTCCACCGAAGAAGAAGTATTTAAGATTGAACTTCTGATGAAACAGGCGCATATTACAGTCAATGACCGTACCGTTGTAGATGCCGCACTGAAGCGTGCTGAAGAGACAGGTGCTCCTGCTGCCGCTTTAGAACTTCCTGATGGAAGTATCATTACCGGAAAAACAAGCAACCTTCTCGGAGCATCTGCTGCATTACTTTTAAATGCTCTGAAGAAGCTCGCCGGCATTGAGGATGAAGTGCACATCATTTCTCCATCTGCTATCGAACCGATCCAAAAACTGAAAACTTCCTATCTGGGAAGTAAAAATCCGCGCCTTCATACTGATGAAGTTCTGATTGCACTTTCCATCAGCGCCGCAACAAATGAAACCGCACAGCTTGCCTTAGATCAGATTCCAAAATTAAGAGGCTGTCAGGTTCATACATCCGTAATGCTCTCCGAAGTTGACGTCAAGCAATTCAAAAAGCTTTCCATCCAGCTGACTTCTGAAGCAAAATATGAGAACAAAAAACTTTATCATTAATTCTGAACAATAAATAAAACCCGTACGGTAAGATTCCTAAAAATCAGATTTTCAAGGATTTCTCTCTTACCGTACGGGTCTTTTTTATTTTCTTTTTAGTATCTGTTTATCATTGCTCTCCAACTCTGTTCTCTGCAATTATCCGAAATAGTTCTATGCACCTGTCTGCTCAAACTGAGAATTATAGAGATTTGCATAAAATCCACCTTTTTCCAACAGCTCTTCATGATTTCCCTGCTCTACGATATCTCCATCCTTCATAACAAGGATCAAATCCGCATCACGGATTGTAGACAATCTATGCGCGATGATAAAACTTGTTCTGCCCTTCATCAGATTATCCATAGCTTTCTGGATCCTGATTTCCGTTCTTGTATCCACTGAGCTAGTCGCCTCGTCTAAGATCAAAATCTTTGGATCTGCCAGAATCGCTCTTGCGATCGTAAGCAGCTGCTTTTGTCCCTGTGATACATTGCTTGCTTCCTCATTCAACTCCATATCATATCCATCTGGAAGGGTCTGCACAAACCGGTGTACATATGCTGCCTTTGCTGCCTCTACGACTTCTTCATCGGTCGCATCAAGCTTTCCATAGCGGATATTGTCTTTGATCGATCCATGGAACAGCCATGTATCTTGCAGCACCATTCCAAACATCTGTCGAAGTTCACTTCTGTTAAAATCTTTCAGATTATGTCCATCGATCAAAATTTCTCCACTGTTGACATCGTAAAATCTCATCAGAAGTTTGATCATTGTTGTCTTTCCTGCTCCGGTCGGTCCTACAATGGCAATTTTCTGTCCTTCCTTCACCTTTGCAGAGAAGTCATTGATAATTATACGATCTTCATTATATCCAAAATGAACATGTTTAAATTCTACATCTCCCTTCAATCCCTCTACGGAAACTGGATGCTCTGCAAACTGGTCTTCTTCCTCTTCTTCCAAAAATTCAAAAACTCTCTCAGAAGCTGCCGCTGTAGACTGTAACATATTGGCCACCTGTGCCACCTGTGTGATTGGCTGCGTAAAACTTCTTACATATTGGATAAAGGACTGGATATCTCCGACTTCAATCGCATCTTTGATTGCCAGATATCCACCTAAAATTGCTACTGCCACATATCCAAGATTTCCAATAAACTGCATGATCGGCATCATCATCCCCGAGAAAAACTGAGATTTCCATGCAGACTGATATAAAATTTCATTTGTCTCAGTAAACTCCCGGATGACATCATCTTCCTTGTTAAATGCTCTGACAATGCTGTGGCCTCCATAGACCTCCTCTACCTGTCCGTTGACATGTCCCAAATACTCTTGTTGATTCTTGAAGTGTTTCTGTGATTTCTTTACAATCGTGGAAATCAGGAGCATTGACACCGGAAGAATTAACAATGCTACAACAGTCATCAGAGGACTGATGCTGAGCATCATAACCAAAATACCTATGATCGTCGTAAAAGAAGTAATGATCTGTGTCGCACTCTGGTTCAAACTCTGACTTAATGTATCCACGTCATTGGTAACTCTGGAAAGCACCTCGCCGTGCGTCTTTGTATCAAAATAATTCATCGGCATACGGTTGATCTTCTCAGAAATTTCTTTTCTGAGTTTGTAAGTCAGCTTCTGGGACACTCCTGTCATAATAAATCCCTGAATAAAGGAGAACAGCGCACTCAACACATACAATCCTAACAGAAACAGAAGGATTTGCGTAATTTTGTCAAAATCAATTCCACTTCCACCTGACACTTTGCTTACAAGTCCATGAAAGATTTCTGTTGTGGCTTTTCCAAGAATCTTCGGTCCTACGATAGTGAATATCGTACTTCCGACTGCAAAAAGCATCACTGCAAATATTCCCAACTTATATGCGCTCATATATTTCAGGAGTTTCTTCATTGTGCCTTTGAAATCTTTTGCTTTCTCTCCGGCTCGCATGCCGCCCATATGGCCACCACCATGTCTTTGTCCTTTACTCATGCCTATCTGCCCCCTTCCTGTTCATCCTGATTAAGATCTCGTTCCAGTTCTTTTTCCGATAACTGAGATGCCGCAATCTGATAATATACATCACAATTTTTCAGCAATTCTTTGTGCGTTCCAATTCCCGCAACCTTTCCTTCATCCAGAACAATAATCTGATCTGCATGGAGGATCGTGCTGATTCTTTGTGCAACAATGATGACTGTGCTGTTCACAGTATGTTCTTTTAATGCTTTCCGCAATGTTACATCGGTCTTATAGTCCAAAGCAGAAAAACTATCGTCAAAAATAAATATCTTTGGATCTTTCGCAATTGCCCTTGCGATCGATAAACGTTGTTTCTGTCCACCAGAAACATTTCCTCCCCCCTGGGAGATTCTGCTGTCGTAACATTTTGGCTTCTCCTCAATGAATTCTGCTGCCTGAGCCACTTTAGCAGCCTCCATCATTGTCTCTTCACTTCCGTCTGGATTTCCATACAAAATGTTGCTTGCAATGGTTCCTGAGAACAGAACTCCTTTCTGCGGCACATAGCCAAGCTGGTCTCTCAACTCATGCTGTGTTACATTTCGGATATCTTCCCCATCAATCGTAATTTTTCCTTCTGTCACATCATAAAATCTTGGAATCAGATTTACCATTGTAGATTTACCACTTCCGGTACTTCCGATGATCGCTGTCGTCTCACCCGGTTTTGCTGTAAAGGAAATATCATGCAGCACATCTTCCTCCGCACCCGGATACCGGAACGATACATGGTCAAATTCTACCATCCCCTTGCCTTCTTTCAGATGTTTCGGCTGCTTCGGATCATTGATCAGCGTTGTACTTGTCAACACTTCATCCACACGCGTTGCAGAAACCGCCGCTCTCGGAAGCATGATTGAGATCATACAGATCATTAAGAATGCCATAATAATCTGCATTGTATATTGAATAAATGCCATCATATCTCCAACTTGCATCTGACCATCGTTAATTCCATTTGCACCTACCCATACAATCAGGATTGAGATCGCATTCATGATCAGCATCATCGTCGGCATCATAAAGGTCATAGCACGATTGACAAATAAGTTTGTCTTTGTCAAATCTTTGTTTGCCTGATCAAATCGCTCTTCCTCATGCTTTTCTGTACTGAACGCACGGATAACAGGTAATCCCGTAAGAATTTCTCTTGTAACAAGATTTAATCGGTCTACCAGATTTTGCAAGATCTTAAATTTCGGCATTGCTACAACAAATAAGACCATTACGACCATCGCAATCAGGACAACTGCAAGCCCGATGATCCAAGACATAGACACATTCGTATGGAATACTTTGAATACACCTCCAATTCCCATGATCGGTGCATAAAGTACCATTCGCAAAATCATCACCGTCAGCATCTGAATCTGCTGGATATCGTTTGTGCTTCTCGTAATCAATGATGCAGTTGAAAACTTGTCAAATTCTCCATTTGAAAATTCTACCACCTTACGGAATACTTTTCCTCGCAGATCTCGCCCTGTCGAAGCACCTACTTTGGATGCCAGGAATCCAACGATCATACTGACAATCATTCCAACCGCAGCAAGCGCCAGCATTTTTCCTCCTGTGCGCAACATATAACCAGTCTGAATCTTATCCGTATCCATTCCCAAGTTTTTATATGCTTCTTTGAGATAAATGGTCGCCGCCTGTTCCAACATCGTCTCCGGCATCTCATCGACCTTCTCTCCAATCTGAGTCACCATCTGCGCCCGCTGTTCTTCTGGCATCATGCCAAGCACATCAAAAACTGTCATGTCTTCGCTTAACATTTCTTTTGGGAGACTGGCAAACATCGCATCTGTCATTTCCTTTGTCTCCTCACTGTCTGATGAAAACACAGTCACAAGCATCATCGGTTTACTTAAGATTACCCCGATTTTATCTGTTCTCTTCTCATCCTTCAAAATTCCATCCTTCAGCACATATGCCTCAGACTCATAAGTATCTGTATCTCTTTCATACGCGTCTAGAACCGTCTTCTGATTCTTCTCAGAAACAAACAAAAATAATCTGTCCATATCTTCCACAGAAATCTGTTCTGGTATCGCCGTGTCAATTCCGCCCTGCTGGATACCGACATTTACAATGTCTGATGTATATCCCGGCAACGACAGGTCACAGTAAGCCTGAAGTACAAGAAACACAACAATCATCAGAATGGTTGCTGCATACGGCTTCATAAATTTAAATAATTTTCCCATTTTAATCTTCCTTTCTGCCTGCACTCTTTAAGTTGTCTCTCATCTGAAGCAAGAGTCTGCGAAAAAGCATTACTTCCTGCTCATTCATATTTGCGAACGCTTCCTGTTCCAACTGCTCCATCACAGTTTCCATCTTTGCCGCAATATTCTTTCCTTTCTCCGTAAGAAAAATTCTCATGATCCTCTGATCATTTTCATCCTGCTTCTTCTCTATATACGCTTCCGCTTCCAACTTCTTTAACATTACGGTAATCGAAGGAGGCTTTACACCGATATGTTTTGCCAGTTCCTTTTGTGCCATACCTCTGTGATCTTGATCTTTGCAATTCAACGCCCACAAAAGTCCCGCCTGTCCCGGATGTATATCTAACTCCTTAAACAGACAAATGCTTCTCTGCAAATACAGGTGCATCACATGACACATCAATAACTGTGTACTCTCTCCCATTCTGTCTCTCCTTTCTAAATTAGTTAATCGTTTAATTAATATTTTATTTTTCTATACAAAAAATGTCAATATCCATTCGTACTATTTATATTTTTTTAATATTTTTCACCGAAAATTTAATTAAATATTTAATTATTTTTTCTTGTAAGTGTGCCATTTTTACAGATAGCATTTTTCTTACTATAGCCACATATATCCTCCGCAGACACCAATAGTTTCATTTTCAACGATTGTTTATTTGTTGTTTTTTATGAAATATACTATAATTTAAGAATGATAGAATCTGGGGGAAACACTATGGGATATAAAATTTTAATAGTCGATGATGATAGAGAATTATTAAAGATGCTGCATCGTTATTTCACATTGAAGAATTATACAATAATTACTGCTGAAAATGGTGTGGAAGCATTGGAAAAGATAAGTGTAAATCCTGATATTATTTTATTGGATGTAAATATGCCGGGAATAGATGGAATTGAAGTATGCAGAAGAATCAGAGATATAGTTTCCTGTCCGATTATTTTTTTGACTGCGAAGGTAGAAGAACAGGATCGTGTGATAGGCTTGTTGTCTGGTGGCGATGATTATGTCTTAAAACCATTTAGTTTAAAAGAATTAGATGCTAGAATATTTGCTCACCTAAAACGCGAGGAACGTTTACATAGGAAAACAGAACAACGATTTTATGGGGATTTGATAATCGATTATGTTAGCAAACATGTACAGATAAAAGGAGAAGAGTTGGAGTTTACAAAATTAGAGTATCAGATTATAGAATTTTTATCCATGAATCCTGAAATGGTGTTTGACAAAGAACGTATTTATGAAAAGATTAGGGGATATGATGCAGAAGGAGATAGTCGGGTGGTGACTGAATTGATCCGCAGAATTCGAAAAAAATTAAAACAATATACGGAACATGAATATATTGAAACGATATGGGGGATAGGATATAAATGGACAAAATAAAAAATCTTTCGTTAAGAAAAACCATTGTCTTATATATGCTGGTGAGTTTGATAGTCAGTTTTTATCTTTCGGCATTGATTATGCGAATCGCAGACACGATCCAAGATGACATTTGGTGGAAATACGTAGATCAAGAGAAGTATTTTAAAATGGCTGAAGGTGATGGTAGAAAGTATTTAACAGATGTTCCGAGACCAAATTCTTATAAAATGACAACATTTGATTATCTTGCATCAGAGATATGCGATTTCCTTCAGACGTTTACAGTACTTATCGTGTCTGTGCTAGGCAATCTCATAGCAGTATTTCTTTTTTATAAGCATAAATTAAAACATCCCATTGAGGAATTAGAACTGGCATCACAACAAGTTGGTCGAAATAATTTGGATTTTCATATTACCTATGAAAATAAAGATGAAATGGGAAAATTGTGCAGAGAATTTGAACGAATGAGGGAACAGCTCGCAGAAAATAACCATAAATTATGGGAAATGATTGAGGAGGAAAAAGCTTTGCGCGCAGCAATTGCACATGATATCCGTTCTCCGTTATCCGTACTGGCTGGGTATCAGGAAATGCTTTCGGAATACCTCCCTGAAGAAGAGATAGATATGGTTCAAGCATTAGATATGGTAAATGAAAGTAAAAAACAGATTAAACGCATGGATACCTTTGTAGAAACAATGCGGAAGATAAGCAGTTTAGATACAAGGAAGTTAGTGGCAGAAGAAATTACAAGTAAGCGGTTAGAAATAGATTTACGGGCAGAGCTGAATGTGTTTGAGAAAGAGTTTGGAAAGGGATGCGAATTAGAATGTTTGGAAACAGCAGAAAAATTTTCAGGAGATAAGGAAGTGATTTTAGAGGTTATAGAAAACCTTTTATCAAATGCCTTCCGTTACGCCAAGACAAAAGTGGAAATAGAAGTGCTCCTTACTTATTCTGAATTACAAATCAGAGTAAAGGATGATGGAGTGGGATTTACAGCAGACAAGCAAAAGGCAACAGAGCTTTTTTATCAGCAAAATATGAAAGATAGTTTGAAACATTCCGGAATGGGCATGTATATCAGTAGACTATATTGTGAAAAGCATGGTGGACAGTTACTTATAGAAAACGAAAAACAGAATGGAGCTGTAATAACAGCAATATTTCATCGGATTGCGTAAGCAGTCCGATTTTTTTATGATGTTGTCTTTTTGTTGTGATTTATATTTTATGATGTCTATAACAAGAAAGGAGGCAAATATATGATTGCTATTTTTAAAAGAGAGATTAAGAATTATCTAAAGCGACCATTATTTTGGCTAGGTATTCTGCTTGTAATCTATGGTGTGTTTCATACAACAAGTCCATATCTAACTACACATTATCTGGCGCAAGAAGAAAAAATTGTTAATGACTATCCTGATACAGTTCGTTTAGCAGATGTTTATGAAGGGTATGTGCCTGCTAATCTAGAAAAGCACCGGGAAATATGGAGCAGCCAAATAAAGCAAGCACTAATTGATGAATTTAAACTGTCTGATTCAGATGCACAATCAGTAATAAACAAGCTTGCGAATATGGAGTTAGAAGAAGCGTTTACATATCTGGATGACGAATACGATTGGTATGGGGCGCGTTATGTATATGAAGACAGCACTTATTACAAGGGAACTCCAGAAGAAATCAACGCCTATTTAAATAAAAAGCTGAAAAATAAGACATTTTCTTTTTATTACTCAAGAAAATTTGCTGATTTTGCAGGACTGTTTATGTGTTTTTTTTCAACAGTCATGTTAGCAGTTCTGTTTTTACAGGACACGAAAAAGCATACTTATGAATTGCTTCACACAAAACCGATTTCTGCTGGAAAGTATGTACTGGCAAAAGTAAGCGCAGGATTTGTAACATGTTTGATTGCCTTGACTATTTTAAATCTGCTCTTTTGGGTGTTATGTCTCATCTATACAAAAGACAGTGGATTTGAAGTGCGGTTATGGGATTTTGTAGTTTCTACTGCACTTTATATACTTCCCAATATGATGATGATTGTAAGTGTATATACATTGATTTCACTCCTGTTTAAAAATCCACTTCCTGGAGTGCCGCTTCTGATTCTTTACATGGTGTATTCCAATATGGGCGAAAGAAATGCGGAAGGAGTCTATGGATATTGGGGAAGACCTTTTGCAATTATGGTTCGATTTCCCGGACAGCTGTTCGATACGACACCGCCGCCAATGGCACTTTTAAATCAGAGTTTTCTTATTTTAGCATCTGTAGCAATTATTTTGATTTCGATACAGATTTGGAAGAGGAGGCGAATCTAAATGAAGAAAGAACTAAAGATAGTCCTGCCATTTTATAAGATTTCTTATGCCGCATCCTTTGTTGTGATTTTAAGTTTGATTCGTGGTGTTATATTCACAAATGAAATAGGACTTTCCATAGAACCCCCTTTTGCGATATTGACTGCTACTTTTTGTGCAGACACATATGCACAGGAAATTACAAGCAAACGTTCCGAAGTACACAGGCTGTATCCAATAAAAAAGAGAATTTGTTCCATCATGCAGCGAATACTGATACAGGAAATCTTCTTATTACTGCTTTCTGTTCTAGGATACGGACTGTTTTTTACATTTCAGAAGCCGGTCACACATCCAGTAACAGAAAGTGAACTACTTCAGTTTATTTCCTATTTTTTGGCAATTGCAGTAACCATTTTCTTTTGGGGAATATTGGCTAATACATTGTCTATGCTTTTTCACAATATGTGGATGGGAATTGGAAGCTGCCTTTTGATATGGGTAGCAACAAATTCCACATGGGGAGACAAGCTTTTTGGGGCATGGAACCTGTTTTCCTATGCTTTTAGAAATATAGAAAATACTTCTGATATTACGTGGCTATATGGGAAAGCTTTGTGTATTTGTATAGGATTTGTTTTATTAATAGCATTGCCAAAGATAGTTAGAAAGAGAGGATAAGTTTATGAGTATTCATATTGAGGATTTAACGGTAAGATTTAAGAATGGTGTGACAGCAATTGACCATGCAGACTTGGACATACCAAACGGAATTTTTGGACTGTTAGGAGAAAATGGAGCTGGTAAGACAACTTTCATGCGGGTATTGACTACTGTATTGAAACCAGTCAGCGGCACGGTCACGTTGGATGGAATATTATACAGTGAAGGAAATTATGAAAACATTCAGAAAAAAATAGGGTATCTTCCACAGGAAATTGAACTTTATCCGAATTTGACTGTTCAGGAATGTTTGGAATATATGGGGGCTCTGGCAGGTGTAGAGAAAAAAGAATGCAGAAAACGAATAGACTATTATTTGAAAAAAACCAGTCTAATCGAACATCGCAAAAAGAAAATGAAACAACTATCAGGCGGTATGAAAAGCCGTGTCGGATTAGTCCAGGCGCTTTTGAATGAACCAGAATTTTTAATTGTAGATGAACCAACTACCGGCTTAGATCCAGAAGAACGCATTCGTATTCGGAATTTGTTAGTAGACTTTTCTGAAAACAGAACGGTTTTGTTTTCAACTCATGTAGTAGAAGATTTAGCTGCTACCTGTAATCAACTTGCAATTATGCATAAAGGCAGATTTTTATATGCGGGTTCTATGAAGAACTTAGCAGAAGAAGCACAGGGAAAGATATGGATCTGTAAAGTATCTGATGAGGAAAAAGCAAGAAAAATAGAAGGCAAGTATTGCATTACATCAAAACAATATGTAGAAGGAGGTTTGCAGTTAAGAGTGATTTCGGAAACACAGCCTGAATTAGATTGTGTGTCTATTCCTGGTACATTGGAAGATGCATACATTTACTTTACAAATAAGTGTAATAAGTAATATGTTTGACACTCCCCATAGCTAAATCAAGAGATTTTACAACACATTGGATAAAACTGGTAAAATTCCAGGTTCTCGGAGTTTTTTTAATCACATGTACAAAACTTATGATTAACTTTCATTTGAAGTGTTAAAGAGCCTTAAAACAGTGGTTCTTGATATGCTGTTCTTAAGGCTTTTTTCTACATGAATCGGTGATACATACATGCCAATAGTTACTTTTGCAAGCAAAAATCATCAGATATAGTTTTATGTCGGCGCAATGTAAAACAACTCTTATGGGCTATGTTGTAATTTAAATTTTACAGACAGAGTAATTACACACTTGATCTTTTGGAACTAAAAAATAAAAAATATTAAGAAATGTTTGTAGAAAAGTATGATATACTGTGAAAAACGAAACATAGTAAATGAAATGAGAAAATGAACGAAAGGGGATATTCTATGAAACGCCGGAAACTAGTTGTTATATTGTTGGTGATCATTACTTTAAGTAGCCCATTTTTATTTGATTACATATTAAAAGCAAAACGGAATCATTTCATTAAAGATACCTTTGGCTTTAATAAAAAAGAGTTTAAGGTTTTAAAAGAAACAGATAGTCACAGAGGTTTTCATGGAGATGGAGATTACGTTCTAATATTAGATTGCTCTGAAAATAAAGAAAAAGCATTGGAATATACAAAGGAATGGAAAATCCTTCCATTGACGGAAAATCTTCAGCTTTTAATGTATGGAGGTGAAAAAGAAGATCATTTTTATAATTATAATTTGGCTGATGCTTCAAATATTCCTGAAATTAAGAATGGATATTATTATTTTTATGATAGACATGCAAATAGCAAAGATACTAAAGATGACACGAATATATTTAGAGGTTCCTTCAATTTTTCTTTAGCACTATATGATTTAGATACGGACATAATGTATCTTTTAGAATTTGATACATAGAGGTTACAACAATATGCATTGGTCTATTTATTCTTAGGGATCTTGGCGATGCTGATTTCTATGTTCCTAAAGAAAAAGTACTAAGGGAAATTCTTTGGGTTGTTGAATCGTTTAAAAAGTATAGAGTTATCGTGCAGCTACTTCATTAGAACTGTATTCCATATATTCAGCCTACAGGGATTCTACTCTTTAAAATTTAAAATAAAAAAAGCCTTAAAACAACAATTCTACGCTGTTCTTAAGGCTTTTCAAAGCAGGGGATGAGAGAATCGAACTCCCACCAAAAGTTTTGGAGACTCCTATCATACCATTTGACCAATCCCCTATATATTATTAATATACCTTTAAAATCACATACAATCAACTACTTTTCTAAGCTTTTCTCTCTCCATCCATTCTCCTATCACCACTTGGT
>Skinner_p2__coassemble_244_pt1 | contig 50129 bp, 38 predicted proteins | sample Skinner_p2__metabat2_low_PE_019 | metagenome-assembled genome bin Skinner_p2
CATATGTATCGTGAAGTAATCCCTGAGACTGTAACATCTGAACATATGCTACTCTTGGAAGTCCTGGGAATTTTTCAGCACCTTCCATAACTCCATATGTTTCAAATACTTCTGTTTTATCTGGTGTCAGTTCACGAGCTAACTCTCCAAGGTAAACAGCTACTCTGAATCCTGCAAATCTTACAGCTGGCTCATAATCGTGCTGTTTGATTCCTTCTACAGGTTCACATACAACAACTAAGTTGTTTAATTTTGAGAATGGTGTATATTCTGCACCTGGGCCTGTCATATCGATGATACCTTCCTGGAAACCAACGATCTTACCTGCTGTAACAACAGCCATACCTTTGAGTGCATATGTTTTACCTTCACCAACTGTATCCACTTTGCTGATTACACCTGGGAAAATTCCTCCACGACCTTCAACTTTTACACGTGGCTCGATAACATCTTTTACAGGTGTGATTCTTACGCTCTCACCCGGTCTTGCAATATCAAGCTTGCAGTCTTTAATTCTTTCGTCCTCAAGAACGATTGCTTTTACAGCTTCTTCATCAACATAAAGTACGCCATCTTCGATTTTAGACTCTGGTCCAAACTGAATGTCTTTAATGTTAATGTGACCTAATTCTAATCTTCTCACTGTAAATTCCCTCCTTTATTGTGTTTAGTTATATATGCTCTAAGTACCTTAACGTACTATTACAGCCAATGTCATTGAATTTTTCATTTTCTCTTGCTATTCAATCCCATCTGCGATTCTTTCTTTAAAAAATTGCAGACGGAATTGCACTCTCAATCAATTTCAAATCCACCACTTGAAAATCTTCATAGACTTCCGGTGCATACTTATCTGATTTAAACTGAAATTTTTTACAAGACTGAATCGCATACTCAATAATCTCCATAGACCGCGGATCCAGCTTTTCTTTCTTTTCTGACACCATAATCGATTTATACGGTGTTTCATTCGGCTTCACACTTCCAGACAGCGGATGTGTCAGAAGCTCATATCCTTCATAAATATAGTTTCTTACTTTTCTAAGTATCTCCTCATAGGAGCACTCTACGAACTCAATATGATATTCATTTTCTAATGTTTCTTTTACTAAGGGATTGTTTGTTACTATCTTAAATGCTTTTTTCATGTTCTCACCTTGTTGTTAAAAAAAGGACGGCTTTCGTAACTGTTGCTACCAAGTCGTCCTTTCTGTTCTTTTCTGACATTACGTCCAAGTCCAGAATATGGTCCATTTCTCACTCCTTTTGCCTGAAAGTTTCACCAGTTAATTGACCGTTACCTGGTTTGCATCTTCGGCGGTTTCCTATTTCAGAAACGCTCTCACAAGAAATATCTTCCCATCTTCTTTTCCAATATTTATTTTTTCTTCATCTGTTTTGGCTTGAAGTTATTAAAGTAATCTTTGTGTACTTCTTTTACTACCTTACTCAGTGCAAACAGACCGATAATATTCGGAATTACCATTGCACTGTTGAAGCAGTCTGCCATGTTCCAGATTAAATCAACTTTTACTGCTGATCCTGCTACGATACATACCGCTACAAGAATCGCATATACTTTCACTGCTTTTGATCCAAATAAGTACTTGATATTTGCTTCACCGAAGAAATACCATCCGATGATTGTAGAAAATGCGAAGAAGAACATACAGATTGCAATGAAAACTTCTCCAAATTTTCCAAATACACTTGCAAATCCAGCCTGTGTAAGAGCTGTTCCTGTGAAAGCTGCTCCTGTCAATGGATCTGTCTGTCCTACCATACCACTTGTAAGGATTACAAGTGCTGTTAAAGTCAGAACAACAAATGTATCAATAAACACACCCATCATAGCAACAAAACCTTGTTCTACAGGATGATCTACCTTTGCAACTGCATGTGCATGTGGTGTAGATCCCATACCTGCTTCATTTGAGAACAATCCACGTCCAACACCTCTTGCAAGTGCTCTAGATACTGTCCAACCAAGAACTCCACCGCCGATTGCCTGCGGATTGAAAGCTCCTACGAAGATATCGTGAAATGCTTTCGGAATCATATTTCCGTTACAGATGATGACAATCAATGCACCCACAATGTAGAATGCTGCCATGATCGGGACGATCTTTTCTGTCAAGGAAGCAATTCTTGAAATACCACCCACAAAGACAAACAACGAAATAGCTGCGATAATAATACCGACAATCCATGGATTAATTCCAAATGCTGTTCCGAATGCATCTCCAATGGAGTTAGACTGTACTGCATTTCCCATAAAACCTAATGCAAAGATAATGAGTACTGCAAATGTTGCTGCAAGAATCTTACCGAATTTCCCAGTAAACGCTGCTCTGATGTAGTATACAGGACCTCCGGTAACTGTTCCGTCATCTCCGACCTGTTTGTACTTCTGAGCCATAAGTGCTTCGGCATAAATTGTTGCCATTCCTAAGAAAGCACTTACCCACATCCAGAAAATTGCTCCAGGACCACCCATAGCGATTGCTGTTGCTGCTCCCGCAAGGTTACCTGTACCTACTTGTGCCGCGATAGCTGTTGCTAACGCCTGGAAGGAAGACATTCCTTCTTTTCCGGCCTTGTCGCTTTTTTTGAAGAGACCTCCAAAAGTACGCTTCCAGCCTTCTCCGAATCCTCTTACCTGAATGAAGCCAAGATTAAATGTGAACCAAAGTCCAGCACCTACCAAAACTACAATCAAGATTTTGTCTGCTAGTACACCTTGAATGGCTACTACTAAATCATTCAGACTCAAACAAATCCCTCCTCACGCACCGTTTTTCGGTGGTTTTATTGAATATCTCTTATGTCATATATATTACATGATGAGCGGGATTATTTCAACTCTTTTTATGCATTTTACACATCTTTGTTCAGATTTTTACACATTTTTAGGTGTTTATTTATATCTTCTATATATGAACTTTGTTTTTTATTTATTTTGCATATTTCATTATATCTTATTTTGTTCATTTTGTCTATTGTCTTTTTTCATCTTTTGAAATCTTAGTCAAATTTTTGTCAATTTGCTAGTTTTCGACAGAAAACAAACCGCTTTCGACAAAAAACCTATGAAAAAAGACGAATGTCCGTTTGGCATTCGTCTCTTTTCTTTCTATACAAAATATCTATTTATTGCAATTGTTACAATATTTCTTCTACTTCCACACTTACAGCGCTATCGTACATTAGACATTGATCTCAGCGGTCATTCCAAGAACTGCTTGATTCTCTTCTAAAACCGGACGGATTACATTCTCAAGGAAGCTTTCTACCTGTTCTTTCGCCCGTCCTGTATATCTGGACGGTTCCATTGTTTGCTGCAATTCTTCCAATGTCATATTAAATGCCGGATCTGCCGCAATTAATTCCAACAAATTATTATCCAGACCTTTTTCCTTTACATTGCGTCCTGCCTCCATAGAAAGTTCGCGAATTCTCTCATGAAGTTCCTGTCTGTCTCCTCCGGCCTTTACTGCATCCATCATAATATTTTCTGTTGCCATAAATGGAAGTTCTGCACGCAGACGCTTTTCAATCACCTTCGGATATACGACAAGTCCATCCACCACATTCAGGCACAGATCCAAAATACCATCTATTGCCAAAAATCCTTCCGGTATGCTAAGCCTTTTGTTTGCAGAATCATCTAAAGTTCTTTCAAACCACTGTGTAGCAGATGTGATTGCCGGATTCAGTGCATCTGCCATCACATATCTGGACAGAGACGCAATCCTCTCGCTCCGCATCGGATTTCTCTTATAAGCCATCGCAGAAGACCCTATCTGGGATTTTTCAAATGGCTCTTCTACTTCTTTTAAATGTTGAAGCAAACGAATATCATTAGAAAATTTGTGCGCACTTGCCGCAATTCCCGCAAGAACATTTAACACCCTTGTATCTACTTTTCTAGAATAAGTCTGACCGGAAACCGGATAGCAGGCTTTAAATCCCATTCTCTGTGCAATCATCGGATCAATCTTATCGATGGTGTTCTGGTCCCCATCAAACAGTTCCAAAAAGCTTGCCTGAGTCCCTGTTGTTCCTTTGGAGCCTAGAAGTTTCAGACTTCCGGCTACATATTCCAAATCTTCCAGATCCATCAGAAACTCCTGCATCCAAAGCGTTGCCCTCTTTCCAACTGTCGTAGGCTGTGCCGGCTGAAAATGCGTGAACGCAAGCGTCGGAAGTGCTTTATACTCATCTGCAAACTTTGCAAGTTCTGCGATAACATTGACCAGTTTCTTTTTCACAATTTTAAGCGCCTCTGCCATCACAATAATATCTGTATTATCTCCAACATAACAAGATGTAGCTCCAAGATGTATAATTCCTTTCGCCTTCGGGCATTGCTGGCCAAAAGCATACACATGCGCCATCACATCATGTCGTACTACTTTTTCACGCGCTCTTGCCACATCGTAGTTGATACAATCTGCGTGCGCCTTCATTTCTTCAATCTGTTCTTCCGTAATATTTAGTCCAAGTTCTCTTTCTGTCTCCGCAAGCGCGATCCAGAGTTTTCTCCATGTGCGGAATTTCATATCCGGCGAGAAGACAAACTGCATTTCTTTACTTGCATATCTTTCTGATAACGGGCTTTGATATCTGTCAGTGCTCATATTGTTATTCTCCTTCTACTTTTCTTTATAAAAGTCCAAGACGGTGGAAAACCTCTTCATAGGCTTCCTCGACGTTCCCCATATCACGGCGGAATCTGTCTTTGTCAAGTTTTTCATTGGTATCTACGTCCCAGAGTCTGCATGTATCCGGTGACACTTCATCTGCAAGAATGATTGTTCCATCCGGCAATCGTCCAAATTCAATTTTGAAATCAATCAATTTCATACCTGCATCCAGGAAATATCCTTTCAAAAATTCATTTACCTTTTTTGCATAAGTACGAATGGTGTCAATCTCCTCCTGCTCTGCCAATCCCAGTGCTAACGCATAATCATCATTAATAAATGGATCTCCAAGTTCATCATTTTTATAACTAAATTCTAAAATTGGGCACAGGAGTTCTGTTCCTTCTTCGACACCCATCCGTTTTGAAAAGCTCCCGGCTGCCACATTTCTTACAATCACCTCAAGTGGTACAATCTCCACTTTCTTCACAGCAGTTTCACGGTCATTTAACTCTTCTACCAGATGAGTAGGGATCCCTTCTTTTTCCATCATCTTAAAAACATGATTTGTCATCCGGTTATTGACCACTCCTTTTCCAGAAATCATACCTTTCTTCTCTCCATTAAATGCTGTCGCATCATCCTTATAAGATACGATCACCACCTCAGGATCTTCGGTCAGAAATACTCTTTTTGCTTTTCCCTCATAGAGTTGTTCCATTTTTTTCATATGCTTTCACCAATTCCTTTCCTATTTTTCAATCAGCAAAGTTGATTGCGTCGGTACGTTGATTTTATCTTTTCAATTTCCAGCAGCTTTTCTTTTCCTTCTGCACGTTTTTCCTGTGCGTATGTCTGAAGTTCCTCCATCAGTTCCCGGTGCACTTTCGGGTACACTGTGTTTTTCAGCAGAAAGAGTTCATATTCTTCCTTTGTATACGCCTTATACGCACAGTAAATATACGCTTTGACGATCGACGGCTCTTTGTATGTCTGAAACGCCTTTTCATACATCTCCATCGCTTCCCGGTAAAGAAATTGTCTGCCATATGCCGATCCAAGGCACGCATAAATCTTTCCATAAAAAGCATCTTCCACCGAATCATCCCTATCGCCATATAAAATGGACTGATACACAAGAATCGCATCTTCGAATTCTCTGTTTTCCAAAAGATTATCCGCTTTATATTTCTGTCGTTCAATTTCTTTTTGATTTTTCAACCGGTCCAAAATATTTTGGATCTGCTGCAGTTCTCCCGCTGTATAAATCGAAGAGCTCGACAAAATCCGCATGACAAATCGTTCTTCCGAGCTATGCTTTTGCAGCATCGTCCGAAGTTGCTCTGCCAGCCTTAAAAGCCCAAGTTCTGCTTCTATCCAGTCACAAAGTCTCTCATTGACAATCGTATAATCAATCAGATACAGATTATTGGAGAGATAATAGCAGAGTTCTTCCAATGTGTAGATCCGGCAGTGGATTCGCGACACTTCGTACGGCTGTTTTGCGCGCTTTTTATTACATAGTATCAAACTGCTCATTTCTTCCTCCTAAATAAATCGTATGTTCCTTGACAAAATCCGTAGCCGGGAAAAATTCTCCAAATCCGACATCTTTAAACAGAATCTTGCAGACATTCTCTTCGACAAAAAGAACTTCTACTTGAAGCCGGATCGTATATTTTGCACGTTTTGGAAGCTCATTTACTTGCACGCGCTCGATGCGTGATGTGCCGGTCAGCAAGGACTCCACCTTGATTTCAATATCATCCGTGTCTTCTAAAAGCACTTCCCACTGACCATCTCCTTCATACCAATGTCTGCCCCATGGTACAAGTGGGTACCATTCTTCTTTTCCATGCTGCCGCAGCTGAATAGAAATCTGCTCTTTCAGCTTACTTTCATCAAGATACACCGGCCCTTCCTGTTCTTTCATCAGTTCTTCCTGTCCACGCTGGTATGCTGTATAGCATGCTCCTTTGCTGTACAGATTATTTCCAAGAAATGCCCTTCTTCCATTACACAACACCTTCAAGGAATTCGGATACCAGTTATTTTCAAATCCTTCTCCCATCAGAAATACAGAGGAAACGATTTTTTTCTCAAATACACTCTCGATAAATTTTTGAAAGCGAAAATCTGCCATCTTAGCCTGCTCGACATTCAGCACCGGATACACCGCTTTCAGCTCTTCCATCTGAGCACTTGCCACCTCATCAACGGTGACAAACGTCTGTTTTTTCAACTTTGCTCCCGCCGCAATCTGACTTAACATATATGCCTTAATCTGTCTTTTGTCACAGTAAAACAGCGCCGATTCATATTGCCAAAGCTCTTTTGGCTGATAAAACATAAAATAGCAGTAACTTTCTTTGTAGTCCTGCACATGGATCTTCTTCCGTTCGATTCCCATCCGCTGCCCAATGCCCCTCAGCATCCTTGCAATATCCGGACTCATCTCGGGCACACAGAAGACAATCGAATCAATCTTGTCAAACTGCTGAAGCGTCAGACGGATAAATTTTGCAAGAAGCCACACTGCATCGTAAGTTCTTCTCCCCAAATGGATCTTAGCTCCGCGCATACTTTTGGCAAGCAGATCTGTCGCCATCGCCCCATCCTTGTGTTTTGCATGACTGCGAGCCTCTTCCCCGATATACCATGCATCATTCTTGCATCCGATCACAAGAGGAATCTGATATTCTCCGGACTCGTTTTTCACTGTCTCCGGTTCATGCTGCGCTTCATTATAATAGCTGATCTGGCATCCTTCTTCACTCAGATCATATCCAATAATACTGCCTTGTCCCATATCTCTCCCCCCTATCAATAAATCGGAAACAGAAGTTCTGACATCTGCTCTTCCTCTGCAAAATTTTCTATCAGTTCTTGCTTTTGTCCTTCGCGGATCAGCTGGTTGATGCGCATATATTTTCCAATCTCCTTCTGTCGATCCACTTTCCTGCAGACTGCCTTTTCCGTACGAATCTCACTCTTTTCACCAGATTCCACGAAATAATAGCGGAGTTCTTCTCCTTCAAACAAGATCATCGACTTCACATAGACATTCTCATAGACCGGACCAAGTACCTCCGAATGATACTCTCCTGCCTCTTCTCCATCCCGGATCAGTTGATATCGAAAAGTTACTTTCCCTTTCTTTTTTGCATAATATGCTACCATCGTCTTATCATATAGCTGGAGTTCCTTTAACCAGTCTTTGCGATACTGTAAGAAAAACGGAAAATAAATCTGGCGGATACTCAGTTCGCGCAGAAACGTCAAGAGCATGTTTTCCTGAACATCTCCCCACGCATGATCTGCATAATACTGAAGTACAGCAATCTGACACACTTCTGGTATCGTGGACTGGTGATGATATTCCATACATAAAATTTCCATCACTTCATCGGCAATCTCTCTTTGCTTTGTGACATACTCTCTGCACACATAAACAAGATATGCCCATTTCAAACGATAATATGGCTTTCCATAATAGTAATCCAGAAAAATCTCCGCCTCCCCAAACATCTGCTCAGAAAACAGCATCTGTGTCAAAATACGTTCTGCTAACTGGAAGGTCTGTATCTCATACTCTCTCGCCACACGCCAAAGCCGTTTCATATCTTTTGTCGGTCCACAATAGTAATTTGCCAGATAAGTCAGCACTGCCTTATCATAATATTCCTCCTGGAACAAAGAGAAGGTCAGGTAGGTAAGAAAATCATCTTCCGCATAGTTATCCTCTCTGATTTTTTTACTGCATAGATGAAAAACTTCTTCGTGCTCATACTGCTCTAATCCATTGTCCTGCACCTCTTCAAACGTCAGCGGTCGGCTGCAGTATCCTTCTTCCTCTTCCTGCTCTGGATCCGGTCTGCACAATTCTAAATAATGCTTATCATAAAAGAGACGTCTGCTCTCATAATTTACAGATTCTACATAGTGGATCCCATTTCTTCCTTCCCAGACAATGCGGTCTTCCTTCGAGTACAGATGGATTTGTGCTTTTCCATCGATCACGGAAACTCTGTTTGCAATCTCTCCTTCGGCGTTGATTACGATTACTGATTTCATCTGGTCAGACTGCACGATCACCTCATAGACATGACAGATTTCATTCAAAGCTTCCCTTCGTTTTGGAGTCAGATTTTCTTCATTTAAAAAGCGTTTATAAATGATCCGGAGCGGCTCTGTAATATGCTTTTTCTCCAGCTGGGTCAATGCAAACTGTTCCATCTTCTCCCGATATTGTCCATATAGCTCACTTGTCTCCTCCACATGAAGAATCACATTTGCATATAACACTGCAAGCTTCGTATAATCCAGCACAGATCCGTGCAGAAAATACAGATAAATAGATTTTGGCAGGGGTTCCTTCGCTTTTTTACCATGAATTGTGATCATATAAGATTCATAGAGTTGTGCAATCTTCAGACCTGCTTTGACCGCCCGCTCATACCACACAAAATATTCTCCATCCAGTCTGCTTCCCTTGATCAACATTGTGCAGACTGCATTTAAAATCATCGGATCCGGATATTGTTCGTAAGCTTTCCCAAGGATCTGGTAAATGTTCTTATCAAATCCTTTTAACTGTGTGGCAAGATTCGCGATATATAATGCCACTTCCTCACTGAGCAGACCATATTTTGCCGCAAAAGAAAAGACACGGATTTCAAATGCCCCAAGCTTTTTAATACATTCCGGTTGCTCCCTATAACACCGGTATGCCTGCAAATAAAACAAAATACTATTTGCACCTTTTTGATACTGTTCCTCCAGACGAGAAAGTTTCTCCTGTCTGTCCTGATAAATTTCATCTAATTCCACTAAAATGCACAGAATCTGCCAGGATTCTCGGTTTTTCATATACATTCTTCGAATGTCTTCTACCGTTTTCTTCGTGTATGCTTCTTCAGCCCGGCAGACCGCAGTCAAATAAAGGTAATATGCATCCATCTCAAATTTCTTGCTCAAAGAAAATCTGCTGTAACTATATTGATCTAAATTATCCTGAGCATCCTTTTTGCGTCCCTCTAATATGGCAAGCTGTGCTTGTAATAACAGATATAGATCATTGTCCGAATCTTCCTGCTGCCTTCTTTGGATATATCCTTTTGCCTCCTTAATCCACATTTCCTTCTGAGCTTTTCCGGCTTCACACTGTAAATAAGAAGATAAAAGCTTGATCCATTCTTTTGCCTGCTCTCGCCTATCACTGCTCTTTGCCGGGTTTTGAGAAACTACAACCGTATATGTCAACGTCTCATAGGGAGTGCGAATAACGATCTCCCCGTAATTTTTCCCGCCATGAAGCAGATCACTTTCAATTACATATTCTAACTGATACCGGTTCCCAACAAAGTCTTCTGTTGAAAAACGATTCTGTACAAGACAAAGGAAGTCACCTTTCACCTCCACGGCCACTTCCATATATCCCCACGTGTTTTTTGTAATACGGATTGCTTCTTTTTTAGACGTCTGCAGATCAAAAAACGATTCCGTCTCTTCTGACAATGTCAGAAAAATCCGTTCTTTCTGCTTCGTTCCAACTAAAAATTCTTCCAATCCCTGTTCATCCAGAGACCATTTTCTCATATTGCTGTACAGATTGCTCCAACGCTTCTCTTCATATTTTAAAATCTGATAAAAATCTCTTGAGCGAAACAGCCTCGCTGCCTCCAGGTAATCTTTCTCTGCCAGCCTGCGAAAGCTTTCCATATCTTGTACTTTCCCAACAGATGTCATAACATACGGCTTTTCAATGATCGCAGTAAACGGAAGTTCAAATTCTCCCCCACTGCATACAATCGTAAAATACCCCTTCTCTATCTGCCCGGGAAGCATTCCTGACGCATCGTATGTGAAATGAATCTTAACCTGATGCCCTTCAAATCCTTGTTCGCTGCAATGCATGCGAAAAGAAGAGGCATAGACAAGACCTCTTACGTCTCCCTCTTCTTCGTTCTCTATTAAAAATTCTCCATGATAAACTTTCCCCTCTCCGATCTTCATTATGATCTTCGTCTCGGGAAGTCGGATTTTCGGTTGGATCGCTCGAAAATCGCCCTCTGAGAAATGTTTGATTTTATTCTTCAAATCGTTCACCTACTTGTCGTTTCTTACATTGCTTTTTCTTCATTGCATGATAATAAATTATAGCATTATCCTCCATGTTCTTGCAATGCTTTCATGACAGACTTTTCAGATACTTTTTTAAAGCTTCTCTTCTCCATCTCATCGAACCATTTCCCAAAGAGCAATAATCTATTCCACAATTTTGTAGTATTCCCTTGCAGTTACTGCAAAAGTAATGATATAAAACACTGCAAAAAGCAATGAGATTGCCACAGTACATCCGAGAAACAACATTGTATTGGTAAATCCAAATCCTGCCAACAACTTTGTCAACACCTTAAATGCCACAGCAATGTGAAGAATGGATGCTCCAAGCGGCAGAAAAAATACAAGCAATACCTGGCTTTTAATAGAGTCTCTCACTTCTTTTTTGCTCATCCCCACTTTCTGCATAATCTGATACCGCTCACGATCCTCATATCCTTCCGAAATCTGCTTATAGTAAATAATTAAAACCGTTGCCATCAAAAATAATATTCCAAGATAAATACCAATGAACAGCAAGCCTCCAAATATAGAAAACATCCCTTCTTTTCCTTCCTGTCTCGTTTCATAAAATCCCGGAATTCCTGATGCATCAAACGCTGCACGCAGTTCTGCAATCGCTTTCTTGCAATTTTCCTCAGTCCCCTCTAAATTCGACTGTAGTGTATAAGAAATAACAGAAGCCTCCTGGATATACTCCTCTTTCATTCCACTGTCCTGATACATCGCCTTCAAAATGCCATTGATTGATTCCATATCCGGCAAAATCACATAATAATTCTCTGCCATATTTTGCGTAGAACTTCCCGCAATTTTTAGTTCTTTTAACTGCTGTATGACATGATATCTTCGCTCTCCAAAAGCAAGCGTTCCTGGAAGTTCTTTCTTTTCATTAGATACATACACCAGCATCTCATCCTGCGCAAGCGATATCGACATTCCCTCCATCTGATTATAATCTTCCAGCGGAATCAAATATACCTGGCATACTTCCAGCATATCTTCCTGACTCACCTCATTTTCCTTGAGAAATCGTTCACCGTCAAACACTGAGACAAATGAACCGTAATGGTATTCCATCGTTTCGACCATTTTCACATCATATTTCCCATAGACTTCTTCTGCTATTTGACGCATTTGTCTGTCCTGCTCGGGTGTAGAAAAGCTAGTTTTTATCCGGCTCTCTCTCGGATAACGGCTGGATATGACATCATCAATTCCCAGATACAGTGATGCAGTTGCCGAAATCATAACAAGCACAATCGTACTTAAAATACAGATATTTGCAAGGCCTGCTCCATTTTGCTTCATTCGGTAGATCATTCCTGACACAGAGACAAAATGTTTTGTCTGATAATAAAAACGCTTCCTTCCCTTCAAAAATTTCAGAAATGCGATGCTCCCTGCAATAAATAATGCATATGTGCCGATGATCACACAGATTACCGCCAGAAAAAATTTAGGGATTGCTTCCAGTGGAGATTCTGTCGTCAACGCAATACAATATCCAATTCCAAGAAATACTATTCCCACCAAGGCAAGCACCCATTTCGTCCGCGGTTCTTTTTCCCCTTCTTTTCCTGCCCGCAGTAACTCTGATGGGTTTGACAGCCGGATCTGCAGCAGATTATAGCAAAGTGTCAGTGCAAAAATCCCAAAAAACAGCACCGCCGTCGAAAAAACTGTCTCCATATGAAATTCTGACTTCATCCCCGTTTCAAACCGTAACAGTTTCTGCAGACACAAATACATCAATTTTTCAAACGTAAGGCCCGCCAGTATTCCACCTGCAATGCTTACAGATGCTGTCACAAGTGTCTCCATTGTCAGCATTTTAGCAATGTGTTGCTTTCCCAGACCCAAAATATTATAAACACCGATCTCTTTTTTTCGTCGTTTCATCAGAAAGCTATTCGTGTAGAACAAAAACAGTACCGAGAAAATCACTACTACTGACAAAGAATATTCTAATACCCTCTGCAATGTCCTGTCACCGACTGAACTTCCACTTGCAAGTCCACACAAAATGTAATACATCATCACGGTTACAATGGCAGTCAGCACATACGGCACATAAGTCTTTCTGTTGTTTTTCAGATTGGTCAGTGCCAGCTTTGTATAAACCGATCTACTCACCTTGTTCACCTCCCGTAGCAAGAACTGTCAATGTGTCAGAGATTTTCTGGTACATCTGCTCATTCGACAGATTTCCGCGATAGAGCTGATGGAAAACCTCCCCATCCTTAATAAAGAGCACCCTTTTCGCAGTACTTGCCGCCTTAATACTGTGCGTCACCATCAGAATCGTCTGTCCGTTCTCATTAATTTCATGAAACAAATCCAAAAGTTCATCTGCCGATCTGGAATCAAGCGCTCCTGTCGGTTCATCTGCCAAGATCAGCTGTGGTTTTGTGATCAATGCCCTTGCAACTGCTGCCCGTTGTTTTTGCCCGCCAGACACCTCGTAAGGAAATTTCTTTAAAAGTTTCTCAATTCCAAGCGATGCCGCAATCGGTTCCAGTCTGCGCGCCATCTCCGGATACTTCTTCCCGGAGAGGACCAGCGGAAGGAAAATATTGTCCTGCAGCGAAAAAGTGTCGAGCAGATTAAAATCTTGAAAAACAAATCCTAAGTTCTGCCTGCGGAATGCCGCCATCTCTTTCTCTTTGATTGTTCCAAGCTCTCGTCCTTTCAGAAACACTTTGCCGCTCGTCGGTCTGTCAAGCGCAGCCAATATGTTCAACAATGTCGTTTTTCCCGAACCGGATTCTCCCATGATTGCCACGTATTCTCGCGGTTCCACGGAAAAATTCACATTTCGCAATGCTTCCACCTGCGTTCCTCCAAATCGGGTTGTATAAATTTTCTTTAGATTATTTACTTCCAATAATGCCATATTCATTACCTCCTGTCTTTCGATCACAGTGTCATTATACAAAATATCCGGTTTTCTCTGCCATCGTTTTCCCTTACATTTTTCTTCGCTATCTTACATTTTTGAAAGAAATAAAAAATCTCCGAACAGTTTTCTTTTTCCTGTCCGGAGATTCTTTCTATTTTCTTACCAAAACTATGGTCATGGATTTTTATAACAAGAAATATTTTCCTACAAACAGAACAGCAAGGATGATCATCAATAAACTCATCTTCTTTTCTTTTGCTTTTCCTGCTACAAGATTGATCACAACATAAGTGATGACTCCCATAGCAATTCCTTCTGAAATGCTGTAGAAAAACGGCATTGCTGCGATACAGATAAAGCAAGGAAGCCCTTCTGTAAAATCAGCGAAATCAATATTTACTACATTGGTCAGCATATAGAATCCAACAACGATCAGTGCCGGCGCTGTCGCAAATGATGGAATGGCAAGGAAAATCGGTGAAAGCAATAATGATGCTCCGAATAAAACTGCCGTTGTCACTGCTGTCAATCCTGTTCTTCCTCCTTCTGAGACACCGGAAGCACTTTCAACAAAAGTCGTCACCGTCGATGTTCCAAGCACTGCACCTGCTGTTGTAGCAACCGCATCTGCCATCAGTGCTCCTTTAATTTTCGGAAGCTTTCCTTCCTGATCAAGCATACCAGCCTTTGTCGAAACACCGATCAGTGTTCCAAGCGTATCAAAAATATCTACAAACAAGAATGCGAACACAACGATAATAAACTGTCCGATATTAATTCCTGAAAAACTCAGTTTTCCAAAAATCGGTGCAAGACTCGGCACACTGATTCCTTTGCTGAAATCCGGTAACAGACTAAACATTCCGAGTTCTGCATTTGGAACATAGAGACCACTGATCTGACAAAGGATTCCAAGGATCCATGTGATCAGAATTCCCCATAAAATATTTCCCTTTACATTTTTTACAACAAGAATTGCTGTGATGATCACACCGATCACTGCAAGAAGTACCGTGATCCCTACATCGTTCATAGATGCTTTCACACCATTCAGTTCATTATATCCTTCAATAGAAAACAACTGCACCAAAGTAGATCCACCAATTACAATCTTTGCATTCTGCAGTCCGATGAATGCGATAAACAGACCGATTCCCACACTCACTGCTGACTTTAAGTTCAGCGGAATTGCATTAAAAATCGCCTCACGCACATTTGTCACAGACAATACAATGAACACAAGACCTTCTACAAAAACTGCTGCCAGCGCGATCTGCCAGCTATATCCCATACCAATTACAACTGTGTATGCAAAATATGCATTCAGCCCCATTCCCGGAGCCAGCGCAAATGGATAATTTGCAAAAATTGCCATCAACATCGTTCCTAAACATGCCGCCAACGCAGTTGCAGTAAACACTGCACCTTGATCCATCCCGGCCGCCGCCAGAATGCTTGGGTTGACTGCCAGAATATATGCCATCGTCATAAATGTTGTGATTCCGGCAAGCACTTCTGTCTTCACAGTCGTGTTGTTCTCCTTTAATTTAAACAACTTCTCTAACATCTCTCATTTCCTCCTTAAGTGTATCGATGTACTTTCTCTCTCATGTGCGAACACTTCCTTTGTGATCTGCCATGACCAAAACCGTACATAATTTTATCAAAGATTTGTAAGAAAGTAAATCATTCACCTATCATATATACTAATAACTATTTATAAGCCAAACACCCACTACTCTGCAATCTCAAATTCACGCCCAAAGTTTAAGATCACTGTCGTTCCTTTTCCCACTTCTGATTCAATTTCAATCAAATGTCCCAATTTTTTCATAATTTTTTTACAGAGATACAACCCGATTCCTGTAGACTTTCTATCCTGTCTGCCATTGTAGCCGGTAAAGCCTTTCTCCATCACTCTTGGCAGATCTTCCCTGCTGATTCCGATTCCGGTATCTTGCACGATGATGCTGTCCCCTTTTATCTGAACAATGATTTTCCCTTTTTTTGTGTATTTTAATGCATTAGATAAAATCTGCTCCACAACAAACACTGCCCACCGTTCATCGGTCAGTACTTCCACCTTCGATGGGTGAAATTCCAATTCGATTTTTTTCAAAATAAACAAGGACGAATATTTGCGGATTGCCTTTTTTGCAATTTCATCGAGAAAATAGCGCTGCAGGACAAGATCGGAGGATAGATTTCCCGCACGCAGATAAGATAATACCATCTCCACATACTGCTCCGTCTTAAAAAGTTCCGCTTCCATCGCCCTTCGATCGATCTGGTCTGACTGATTCAAAAGCTTCATCGCCGCAATTGGTGTTTTTATTTGGTGAGCCCACAATGTATAGTAATCAACCATTTCCTGATAATTAATTTCCGCTTCTGACTCCAACTCTCTTCTGTATGCTTCCAGGCGGATCAGCAGTTCCTGATACTGGTCCTCGATAGATTCCTTCGCTTTTGGAAGACTGCTAAGTTCCATTTGTTGCTGCATTGAAATATCGTGAAGCTTTCCAGATCGACGCACAAAATCTGCAAAATCAATTATCCCAACAATGCACATCAAAACTACAGACAAAAAAGCAGCATACTGCACAGTGTCAACCGGAACCGATGACAAGAAAAATACAACGAAAAAAATAGTTACAATCCCAATATATACTGCAATCACCTTTCGGCATTTTTTGAGATATGCACCTGCTAATCTGATCATTCGATTCATTCGATAATATACCCGATTCCTTTCTTTGTCTTGATAAACTCCTGTACCCCTAACTCTTCCAGTTTTTTCCGCAGACGAGTCATATTTACAGTCAGTGTATTGTCATCAATAAACTCATCACTTTCCCAAAGGCGCTGCATGATTTCCTCTCGCTTTACAATTGTTCCTGCACGCTCCATCAGAATCTGAAGAATCTTATAATCATTTTTTGTCAGTTCTATCTTCCGATTCTGAAATGTCACACTTGCATCACTGAGATTTAACATAAGACCCTTGTGCTCCATCACACTTGCACTGCCTTGAAATGCATATGTTCTCCGAAGAAGTGCCTGAATCTTCACCGTCAGCACATTGAGATCAAACGGCTTTGTCACAAAATCGTCCCCACCCATCTGAATGGCCATAACAATATTCATATTGTCAGACATCGATGACAAAAATAAGATTGGTACGTTTGACGTCTTCCGGATCTCTGTGCACCAGTAAAATCCATTATAAAACGGAAGTCCGATATCCATGAGAACAAGATGGGGCGCATACTCCTTAAATTCTTTTGCCACCTGCTTAAAATTCTCTGCGCATCGAGCCTGATAGCCCCATTTTTCCAAATGTTCTCCGAGCAGTCTTGCAATCGTCTCATCATCCTCCACGATCAATATCTTATACATCCATTTGCTCCCCTTCCTTTATTCCTCCGGCTCATTTTCTTTTTCGTAAGCCTGATTTAACCAGTCAACCGCTTTTTCCAGTCCTTCCTTATCAAAAGAAAAATCAGCAGAATGTTTCTCGTCGTTCAAAACTTTTTCCCAGCAGACATCCCTCCACCAGAAAGTCGCTTTTAACCGTTCCTCGCCTTCGACTACCACTTTTTCCAGACGATACCTCATCTTTCGAAAACTTCCTGTAAATGCTGATTTTTTTAAAAATGGAATACTTACAATACCGTATAAATCGATCATTTTTTGCCTTCTTTCCTCAAATCTCTTTACTCATATTTCCAATAAATTGTTATTTTTTGAAATGCACTCTCTTCCCGATAAAAATACTCTACGGTAGAAAGACCATACAATTCTCCAAGATACTGCACCATTTCCGGAAGAATTTCCTCTCGGATCTTCACTTCTGCCTGACCAAATGCGTCTGCTGACCCAAATTTCAAAGCTGATTCACTCTTCTGCCCTTCCACATCTTCCCGGAGCACCTGGCAGATCTGCTGTTTCTCATAGTTCTCATAAAATCTGTTATTTTTCCGATAATACTCCTGCTCATAAGCATCACATACCGGGAGTACAACCGATTCTTCCGGTATATGTGTCAGAAAAAGCTGCTCCTGCGGACAGCAAAGATAATCATAGACGATCGTTTCCATTTGTGTTCCCTCTCCGGTCCAGACCGGATCTGCCCATGTAGTATCTACATAAGAATACTTTCCGTCGCACTTCACAAGATTCCATGCATGATCCTGCGTCTCCCCGGTATCCGGATCTGTTGCTGTCCCCGTCACATAAGTGACAAAAATTCCTACCTTCCCTGCCAGATACTGCATTGTCTTGGCATATCCTGCACAGACAGACTCCCCATTTTGCAGCACACTATAAATATTCTGATCGTCCGTTCCATCTTCCTGATACTCGGTTCGCCAGACAATCTGCTCATAAAGATATTTGATTTTCTCATATTCCGAAACATTTTCAGGTATATCCGCAAGCCATTCCTGTGCCGCACTCTCGATTTCTTTTTGCCGGCGCATGCTCTCCTCGCTGTCATATAAGTATTCTGGAAATAATTCTATTTTTTCTGCCATTGGATAGTGTGTCATTTGCAGTGTGCCAGAGCACCAAAATAATTCAGGATGATCATTTAGCAGAAACTGATAAACTTTCCCTATTTTTTCTGTATCTGCTCCTAGGATTTCCACAGATTCCCGGTGTAAGGAGACTCCCTTCAAGAGACTCGTATAAATGCGCTGCTCTTCCTCTGAAAGCTGCCGAAAATAAAAGTCTGACGTACTTTCATCCTGAGATTCGCTTTGCCTGTCTGTTTCTGCGGTTTCTTTCCACTCTGCGGTAATCTTAAATTTGTACTCATTTTTTTCCGCGCCCTCATAATTCCGACCCAACATCCAGAAACCTGCCGCTGCCAGCATAGCAACCAGAATAAGCACTATCCAAATCCATCCTTTTCGCCTTTTCCGCTTTATCCTTCGATTTCTTCTGTGATTTCTGCTCATATCACAATCTCCTTTTTGCAGCCTCCATCCATATTCTTTCAATGCACTCTACATATTTTTCTGCATATAGTAACAGTAATCTTAATCACATGAGGTCTTATTATGAAACCAATGCATGCTATGCAGGCAGACACACCGGACAAAGGAAAGTTAAAGATCCAGATCAACTCTGAAATCACTTCCTTCCCGATTGCCGACGCCTCCATTTCTATCTCCTATACGGGTGTTCCTGAACAAACTTTAGAACAAGTCACTACAGATTCCTCCGGTCAGACCGAAACTTTAGAACTCGCTGCTCCTCCACTGGAATACAGTCTGAATCCCACAATTGAATCACAGCCTTATTCTGAATACACACTCTCCGTCACCGCTCCTGGTTTTGAACCGATCAATATTTCCGGTACCGAAATTCTCCCGGACGTCACTGCTATCCAAAACATTACTATGCGCCCGAGCACCGCTACTCCCCAACAGGAAGTGTTTGTCATACCAGCCCATACCCTGTACGGCACATATCCACCAAAGATTGCCGAAGATGAGATCAAACCGACAGACGAGACCGGTGAGATTGTACTAAGCCGTGTTGTTGTCCCGGAATTCATTGTTGTACATGATGGTTCTCCGCGTGACTCCACCGCCCAAAACTATTATGTAAAGTACAAAGATTATATCAAAAATGTAGCTTCCAGTGAAATCTATGCGACCTGGCCAGAAAATACTATCCGTGCAAATGTACTTGCTATTATGTCATTTACCCTTAACCGGGTATACACGGAATGGTACCGGAACAAAGGATACGATTTTACGATTACCTCCTCCACTGCATTTGACCACAAATGGATTCCGGAAAGAAATATTTATGATACCATTTCCGTCATCGTAGATGAACTATTTGCAAACTATCTTTCTAGACCAAATGTCAGACAGCCGATTCTGACACAGTATTGTGACGGAAGACAGGTAAGCTGCCCGAATTGGATGACCATATAGTAACAGCGTGTAAACAAATTTTCATTTTTCTTCATTTCCTTATATCTTTATCGTTCTTCAAAATGATTGTACTTAAGAATTGTATCACATTCTTGACAGAGGAACAATCCATGATGCCCTTTCAAAAACTCTAGGAATCCCATATGGTAAATATATTTATGCTCCCTCCTAAGTGACAAGTTTTTACTATCTTACTTGTCTTCCTAGAAGGGAGCATATCATTTTGCAAATGCTATTTTTTATTTTCTACTTTTGTGATTTGTTTCTCGCTCTTTTCATAGCTCCGTCTGTCTATATCTGACGTCCGACTTCAAATCCTTCTGCCACTGCATCGATCGCACGTCTTGCAGCTTTTGCATCGCCAATCACATGGAATGGAATCTGCTTTTTCTCACAAGCTTCTGCCAGCAAATGGGAATCATTAGAATGAAAACCGACCGCAAAAACCGCGCAGCTGCACGGAACTACTGTACCATCTTCTAACACGATTCCTTCCTCTGTAAACTTGCAGACTTTACTATTTGTAAGCATTTTTACATTTAACTGCTGCATTTTCATCATTACTGCGATCTTTCTAAGGCTTCCAAGATCACTTCCGATGCTGTCTTTCATCTCCAGGATCGTCACCTCACATCCGGCGCTCGCAAGTGTATCAGCGGTCTCCAGTCCAACAAGACCTCCGCCGATTACCGCAACCTTTCCTTCTGGTTTCACTTCTCTTCTCAGTACTTCCGGTGCAGATACATGGGTAAGCTTATCCGATCCCTCCAGCTGAATCTGGATTGGGGAAGATCCGACTGCAAGGATCACTTCATCCACATCTCCCTTTGCGATCATCTCTACATCAACCACTGTATTTTTATGAACAGTCACCATTCGCTCTGTCTGCGCACCCATCTCCAGTGCAGCTGCTTTCATCTCACCTTTTCCCGGAGCTTCTCCTGCAAGGAGAAATTCTCCGCCCAGTGTATCTGCCGCTTCGAATACTGTCACCTGATGCCCTCTTTTATGAAGGATCCGAGCTGCTTCCATACCAGCTACACCTCCGCCGATCACCCATACTTTTTTAGTATATTCTGCCGGATCAAGTGTATATTCTGCCTCATGTCCGATCATCGGATTTCTCATACAAGTAATGTGCGGGCGGTTTGCCACATCACAAAATCCATCATAGCATCCCTGATTACATCCGACACAGTGTACAATATCCTCTACATGCCCTTCTTTTGCCTTGTTTGCAAACTCCGGATCTGCAAGCTGTGCTCTTCCCATCACCACCATATCCACTTTATCATCTGCGATCAGCTCTTCTGCCAGTGCAGCCGTATTGATTCGTCCAACACCGACTGTCACCATACCGGTTTCCTTTCGAATCCTTGCTGCGTTCTCTACGTTAAATGCATTTGGCACATCGATCGGCGGAACTTCATACATGGATGCTGCTGTAATAATATTTCCCCTGGAAACATCTAGCACATCGACCCCATGCTCTTTTGCAATTTTACAGAAACGAATCACTTCTTCGATGCTCATTCCATTTTCAAGAAGATCATCCTGTGCGTCGATACGGATAAATAACGGCATTCCTTCCGGCATTCTCTTTCTGAGTTCATCAATTACTTCCAGTGGAAAGCGGCACCGGTTTTCAAAGCTTCCTCCATATTCATCTTCTCTGTGATTCAGTCCCGCACTTAAGAAAGAATGCGGGAGATAGTTGTGGGCCAGATGGAATTCCAGACAGTCATATCCCGCCTTGACCGCACGCTCTGCCGCAGCGCCATAGCACTCGATTACTTCTTTGATTTCTTCTTTTGTGATCGCTTTCAATGTATACGGACCAAAGTTCATATCGGAAACTACAAGAATCTTTGCTTTTGGATCCATAGATGCAGCAATAGATCCCTGCCATAACTGAATTCCGGCTTTTCCGCCATTTTCATGAATCGCATCAGTCAGTTTTTTATGACCCTCTATAAATTTATCCTCACTGATCGATACGAAATGTGCCGGGGCACTTGGAGTATGTACGGCTGCCACCTCCACAATATTCAATCCACATCCGCCTTTTGCTCTTGCAGCATGATATGCAACCAGTTTTTCTGTCACAAATCCATCTGCATCTGCCATCCTTGTTCCCATTGCAGGCAGGATAATTCTATTTTTTAGTTCCATCTCCCGAATCTTGATCGGGGCAAATACATGTTCAAACATTTTTGACACCTCTGTTTTTTTCTTTCATTATAGGTCAGTTGAAAAGAAATAGATATTCATATTTTTAACTATTATTATCATTTTTTACAAACAATCGATATTCCGACCGGTATTCGCTCGGCGTCTGATTCATATATTTCTGAAAACTTCTCTGGAATGTCGATATACTTCCGAAACCTACATCCTGACCGATTTGCGTAACACTTCTTTCTGTCGCCGCAAGATAGCTGCAAGCCATACGTACTCGGATTTCTTCCAGTAATTCTTGTACAGTTCTTCCAAACTGTTCTCTGCTCCGCTTTTCCATTTGAAATGGTTTCATTTTTAACTGCTGTGCCATCTCTTCCATCTGAAATGGTTTATGAAAACACAATAGTAAATATTGCAAAACCTGAAGTGCCTCTTCTTCTCCCCTCATGCTAACTCCTGCCCCGATATGTTGTGTCTGATACTCTCTCACACTCATTTTCATGTATCGCTTAAACACCCTGCAAAAGTCTTCCAGATTTGTAAATCCAAGGTAATCGCTGATATACTGCAAATCCAGATCCGGAAAATGCAACAGTGCACAGGCGTGGAAAACCTTTCCCATTTTCTGTAGTTGAAAAAACGTATACCCACAATTTTTCGTAATATGCCGGTTCAATGTCACCGCTGTCATCCCTGCTGCCTTTGCATACTCCTCAAGAGAAAGTGTCTTGCTTGTATCAAGCAGTACCCTTTGGATCACACTCCAAATCTGCGATGCACCTCCGGATAACGACTCTCTTTTTTCCATCGCATACCGACAATATAATGCATGAAGTTCCATCGCAAGATAGATGCTGATGTTTTGACTCCCGAACCTCTGCGTTTCTTCTTCCAAAAGCAGTTCTGCAAAAATCGTTTCGACACGCTTCTGTTCTTCCATATTTAAATAGAGCAGCGGCTCCACCCGATAGATCAACATTTCATTTTCCCATACTTCCCTCTTTTCAAAGCAGAGGAACATAAAAAGTCCGATATGGAAAGAGACTTTCACACAATCGAGTGGCTCCTCAATCTCATCAATCCGATAAAACAGATGCATATACAGACAGAGTAAACTCCCTTGTCTGACTTTAAATTTTTCCCCGTTGACCCAGATTGTGGCCTTTCCGCTTCTGACATAATAAATTTCTGTCCGCTCGTGAAACACCTGTTCCACAGGATTTATTATACAAAGCTCCTGAACAGAAATCTGCCGCTCCCTGAAATTATAATAATCACTTCCGGTGAACCAATCTTTCTGATACCACATACGCGTTTTCCTCTCTTTTCACAATTCTTTTCCCTGTTTTTGCATCTTATTCGCTTTTATCTGTCTGACTGCTGTCTTTTACAAGTTCTATAAATTTCTGCATCTCCTGCGTCACCCACTTACTTTTGTGATAAAGCAGCTGGCTGTACATCACCACAGTCGGGAGGTCTGTCCTCACTTCCAAAAGCTGTTCTTTTTTCAGTTCTTTTTTCACGGTAAATTCTGGAAGAAATGAATATCCCATTCCCTTTTGTAACAAGTGGATGATTGTCTCTGTATTTCCGATCTCCAGAACCGGCAGAATCTCCAGATCCCGCTCCGATAGCAGACGTTCCAGTTCATACTGATAGGCAGCACCGGACTCTGTCAATAGAAAGGCTTTTGTTACCAGTTCCCTTGCCGGTACCTCTGCTTTTCTGTCAGAAATCTGCCCTGTCGGTGCCACAAAAAGAATCCTCTCTTTTTTCTGTACCGCCCCACACCACTCTGCATGACATATTTTCCGATCCAGAGTAAAGACAAGATCAATCTCATTGCTTTTTGCCATCTCCATCAGTTCCTGGGTTGTTCCTGATTTTATGATAATCTTCACTTTTGGATACTGCGCATAAAAAGAACACAGCAAATCTGGCAAAAGCGCAGTGCAGACGGATTCTACCCCTCCGATCCGCAACGTCCCGTCCAATTCCCGTTGATCTTTTGCAAAGAAACGTGCCTGATCAGTCACCCGCATGATCTCATTTGCATAGGAGGTAAACTCCATCCCACGCTCTGTCAGCGACACACGCTTCCCAATCCGTTCAAACAACGGCGTCCCTAATTCTTTCTCCAGCTGACGGATTTGCACAGTCACTGCTGACTGTGAATATCCAAGCTGCTCTGCCGCCTTGGAAAAATTTTGGGTCGCCGCCACCTTTAAAAATGTATTGATATTTCTTAATTCCATGATTTTTCCCTCATACCGGTAGTTTTTCTTATGAATTATTTTCATATATCTTATAAAATTTATGAATTTTACGGATAGTTAAAAGTAGTATACAATAAAATCACGCAGGCGTAAAGTTTTGCCTGATCGCTATACAACGATGACAGCAGTATCCCTGTCAAGATCTGCTCCATCTATTTTTGATTTTAGAAAGGAAGTATCATTTATGCTGAACAGTGAAAATGTTTTAAATAGCGCACAATTGGAAGAAGCAATCAAGAAATTTGTACATACGTTTTGTCAAGAAAAACACGATATCCATTCTCAAAAAGTGACCTGGTATACCGACGAGACACAGTCAGAAAAAATCAGACAGATTGGATTTCCAAAGGACGGAAGACCTGTGGATGAGGTCGTCGCAGAGATGTCAGAGGAAGTCTATCGTTACCGCGGAGATGCCAACCATCCAAGGTTCTTCGGATTCGTACCGGGACCAGCCTCTTCCATCTCCTGGCTTGGGGATATTATGACTTCTGCCTATAATATCCATGCCGGCGGCAGCAAACTGGCCCCGATGGTCAACTGTATCGAACAGGAAGTGCTCCACTGGCTCTGCGAACAGGTTGGCTTTACAGAAAACCCTGGAGGTGTCTTTGTCAGCGGTGGCTCCATGGCAAATATCACCGCACTGACCGCTGCTCGCGACCACAAACTAACAGATGAGACGATGCACCTCGGAGTTGCTTATCTCTCTGATCAGACACACAGCTCTGTTGCAAAAGGATTGCGAATCATCGGAATCCCAGACAGCCGAATCCGAAAGATTCCGACAAACAGCGATTTCCAGATGAGAACAGAAAAACTGGAGGCACAGATTCAGACGGATATAGAAAATGGCCTGATCCCATTTGTTGTCATCGGAACTGCCGGAACAACAAATACCGGAAGCATCGATCCACTGGAAGAGATTGCCGCAATCTGTTCGAACTACAAATTATGGTTCCATATCGATGGTGCCTACGGCGCTTCGATCCTTTTAAGTCCAAAGTACCGCCATCTGTTAAAAGGAACCTCGCTTGCTGACAGTATCAGTTGGGATGCACATAAATGGCTGTTCCAGACTTACGGCTGTGCGATGGTACTTGTCAAAGATATCCGCCATCTATTCCACAGCTTCCATGTAAATCCGGAATATTTAAAGGATATTGAAAGCGATGCAACTCACATCAATACATGGGATATCGGAATGGAACTGACACGCCCTGCCCGTGGCTTAAAATTGTGGCTCACACTGCAGGTGCTCGGAACAGATCTAATTGGAAGTGCGATCGAACATGGTTTTGACCTCGCTGTCTGGGCAGAAGAGGCACTAAGAGATCTTGACCACTGGGAAATCGTGTCCAAAGCGCAGCTTGCGATGGTCAATTTCCGCTATACCTCCGAAGATCTGACTGAGGAAGAGACTGATCTTCTCAATGAAAGAGTTTCTGAGAAAATTCTTGCAAGTGGTTATGCCGCTATTTTTACAACCGTCTTAAACGACAAAAAAGTACTGCGGATCTGCGCACTGCATCCAGAGACAACAAGGGATGATATGCGCACGACCATCCATATGCTTGACACCTTTGCAAGAGAGATACACTCTTCCATAAAAAAAGAACGACTGCCAGAAAAATAAACTCATAATAAAAACCTGCCGCAGGATAAGCTTTCACGTCTCTCTTTTTAGAGAATTTCCATGAAAACTTGTCCTGCGGCAGGTTTTATCCTTTATTGATCTTGTGTTTTGTGCTCTATTCTTATTGAAAAACTTTTGGAAGACATTCTGTATCCATCTTTCTACAACAGATACTCATAGATTGCCTTTGCTACTCCATCCTCATCATTGCTTGTTGTGACTGTCTTCGCAATTTGCTTAAGTTCCTCCTTCGCATTTCCCATCGCTACCGGAAAACCGACCCGCTCCAACATGGAAAAATCATTTGCATTGTCACCGATCGCCATCACCTGTAAAAGTGATATGCCCAATGAATCGCAAAGAGCTTCCAGCGCCTTCCCCTTATTTGCCTCTGCCTGCGTGATCTCAATGTATCCACTTGTCGAAACAGCCATCTCCAATGTCACAAATCGTTCCAGCATTTCCTGCAGCACCAGAAGTTTTTTCTCATCTTTGGAAAACACCTGGATCTTTTCTACCGGTTTCTCATTTTCCCGCACCCACTCATACAGATCTTTCTGTACCCTATGCGCTTTAAAATCTCTATGATATGCTACATAGCGGTATGCTGCCTGCAGGAAAGAATTATCATAGCACTTCCCTTCCTGGTGGATCGCAATTCCAATTTCTTCCTCCTGACACTTTTTCAAGATCGCACAGGCGGTCTGATTTGGGATCAGCCTGCGGTAAAGAATCCTCTGCTCCTTAAAATCATATGCTTTTGCCCCGTTGGAAGTGATGAAATACTCCACACCATCCATCCGACGAATCTTTGCAGGAAGTCCTTCCAGGCATCTGCCAGTAACAGGAACAACCAGGATTCCTTTCTGAATCGCAAGTTCCAAGGCCAGCTTCGTCTGCTCTGTCATCTGATGTCTGCTGTTTACGACAGTTTCATCCATATCTACTGCCAATAATTTGATTTCCATATCCATACCTGCTTTCTTCTTTTAATTTTCTATTTTCTTTTTCTTCCAAAACGGAAGCAAACCTAACAATGCTCCACCTGCCGCCGGCAACATCCAGCCAAGATGCAGTTCATAAAGCGGAAGCTTTTTCGCCCACTCCGTCAGCATCCCCAGCTCAATTCCCACACCTTCCATCGCATTGATAAATGCGATACCAAATGCAACAGCCATACTAAAAATATAGACCATCTTTCTTCTCCCTATCCATTTGTGTCCAAAGGATAGAACAATCAACACAATCAGTACCGGGTAGATCATCATCAGCACCGGCTGAGAAATGGTAATCATGTAAGACAGCCCTACATTGCTGACTGCAAAACTGAACAGACAGACAATTGCCGTGATTCTTCGATACGAGAGCTGCGGAATCAACTCGTGAAAATAATTGGCAAAAGATGTCGTAAGCCCGATCGCCGTCGTCATACATGCCAAAAATACTGACATTCCAAGTACAATCCCACCTGCCGGACCAATCAGATCACTTGCCACTGCATGAAGAAGTGCTCCACCATTTGCAAAAACAGTCTGCGTCGTTGCACCGATGTATGCCAGCATATAGTAAATCCCACTTAAGATCAATACCGCACCCATTCCTGAAAAAATCGTATATTTTACAATGCTTTTTCGTTCTCTCACCCCAAATCCAGTAACTGCATTAATAATGATGATCGCAAATACAGGCCCTGCCGGACCGTCCAACGCATTATAACCTTCTATCATCCCTTTAAAGAACGCAATGTCCTGATATTCTCCGGTCGACTGAACCGCTCCATACTGTATGACATTACCCGATTTATCTGCAAACAGACATACAAAATACAACACGGTAATGCTGAGAATCAAGATTGGAGTCATATACTGTCCGATAATATCAACAATCTTTTTCGGATTTCCACTGAAATAATAAGTCAGCGAAAAAAATACCGCCGTCACAAGCAGAGAAACCAACCACACATATTCTTGCGGAATATACGGGCGGATTGCCAGTTCATACGATACACTTCCGGTTCTTGGAAGTGCAAAGAGCGGTCCGATCAACAAATATACTGTCACTGACAAACATAGTGAAAATCTTCTACTGACCAGATTTCCTAAATCTGTGATCCTATTTCCAAGTAAAACAACTGCAACAATCCCAAGCAGAGCGATCCCTGCATCTGTCAGAATAAACCCCGCAAGTGCCTGCAAATAATTTTCTCCCGCAAGCTGTCCCATCGCCGGCGGAAAGATCATATTGCCCGCTCCAAAAAAAATAGCAAACAAAGTCAAGGTCAATGACGATATTTGCTTCAGATTCAATTTTTCCATATATCTTACTCTCCTGTTTCCTCTTCTCTTTTCCGATTCTAAATCCGAAAATTGTTTCTAAAATATCATCAAATCTGATATTTGTCAACTGTTAGCCACTTCGTTTATTCTCTTCAAGATAATCATACCTCATATAAAATAACTGTTGCCACACTTTTCTGAAACTGTTATGATAAAGACCGAAAGAAATGACGATGAATTTCACAATAAGAAAGGACAACCAATGAAAAAGACAACCTGGAAAGTACAAGACCTCACTTTATGTGCACTTTTTACTGCGCTGACTGCAATCGGCGCATTTATTCAAATTAATATCCCCGTAGAACCCATTCCGATGCACTTTACACTGCAATTTTTCTTTGCACTGCTGGCAGGATTTTTGCTCGGGGGAAAACTTGGCAGTTTAAGTATTGGAATCTATCTGATGATCGGACTTTGTGGTGTTCCGATCTTCGCATCCGGTGGCGGACCATCCTACCTGTTAAAACCAACTTTTGGATTTTTGCTCGGATTTTTCTTTGCTGCAGGTGTTGTTGGAATGCTGACCGACCGATTTGCCCCGAAGCGGTTTCTCACTTACTTTTTTATTTCCATGGCAGGGCTCTTTGTGATGTACTTATCCGGCAACCTCTATTTCTACTTTGTCAGCAACTACATCGCACACATCACCGTATCGTGGAAAATTGTTCTGATCAACTGCTTCCTTTTAACTGTAGCCGGAGATTTTGTCCTGTGTGTGCTATCAGCAATTGCTGCGCAGCGGCTGACCATTATTATGAGAAAAATTTTACATTAAATCCATTCAGGCTGAGGTATCATTCCTCGGCTTTTTCTCCATAACAATACTCTATCGAAGATCTACTCACATTCTTCTATCTGATATACAAATCCACGTTCCATATTCGGATAGTAATGTACAAGAACGAAATCTCCTTCTTGAAAACCTTTTGTACTTCTTTCACCGATTACAATTTCCTTCCTCTCATTCCCTCTTATGTATATTGTGTCGTTTGTAACTTTGAAAATCGTACCTGTATCTTCTATATATTTGCCACTTACTACCAGTGGCAAATCCTTCATAGACGGAATTACGATTTCACCTACACAAAGCAGGAAAAAGAAAATCAGTAAAACAAGATATCCCCTCTCGATGCATTTTCTGATTTTCTTTGACGTAATTGTCCGTAATGTTTTCTCCCAGTTGATGAGAGGCAGTTTTTTATATAATTTTTGTACAATAAAAAAAGTTGCCACACAAATAACTGCGTCTAATATGTAATACCATACTACGGTTATGATCATTTTTCTCCACTCACATTATGTAATATCAATTTGCACAATCTCACTATTTGTTCCAATTCTTATCGGCATTTGGAAATATCCAGCACCCGAAGAAACAATACTGTGTGTCTTGTTCGTTTTAGAATATCCGTAAAATCCCTGCTTTCCATAAGACCATTTTGTAAATAAATTCGCAGGAAAAAACTGTCCTTTATGTGTATGTCCGCATACTACTAGATCTATGTTGTTTTGAATCCCATCTGCAATTCCCACCGGATTGTGATCCATCAATATTTTAGGCTTATCTGAACAAATTTTCTGCACAATTTCTGTAAGGGCCTTACGTTTTGGATTTGAATTTATATCATCACGCCCGATAATTATAAAATCTTCTGTCTCTATAATTTCATCGACAAGCAATCTGATCTTGCTTTTTTGAAAGAATTCCCTCATTCTGGCATCTGTAGAAACAGGATCATGGTTTCCCAGTATAGCGTATACTCCTTTCACAGCCTTTAATCTTTGCAATTCCTCTGCAATTTCAGAAAGATTACAATAGTCAAATGCGTCTACATCAAACGTATCACCGGCTATCAGAACATAATCACATTGCATTCTATTTGTTTGATCTATGATTTTTCTCAGCTGCCTTTTGTTTACAAACGTTCCCGTATGGATATCACTCAAAAAAGCAACCTTAACAGGATTTTTCCTATCTTCCAACGGAATCGCATAATGCTTTATATAAATGTGATTCGCATGCAAAAATCCATATACAGTCAACAAAACAGAGACTATGATTGCCAAAATATATACTTTACTATCAGAGAAATGGATAAACATTCCTATAAAATCCTCTGCCAGAAGACAAAGGACCAAATTTAGCAAAAAACTCAAAACCACACTGCATAACTCGTAAAAGCTTCTTGTCTTTTTAATCTTCCTTTTACTGGTATGATACAAAAGCATATATCCAAAAAGTAACAAAAAGATGCCAAACAGCACCCCGTATACTTTGACGGCAAAACAGCATTCCAAAACAGCTCCTATTCTTACCGTAGTATAGCCGACAGAGAGAAAAGATACGATCAAAAAAAGAATCGAAAAAGCTTTTCCCCGGATAAATTTTGCAAATCCCTTATACAAAGATAAAACCACCCTTCATGATCTTGTTGAATTCTTAAAAAAAACAGCGTATTTTATGACTCCCCTCGATGTCTTTCTACCCATGCTTCAAAATCCTCAATCACCGCTTCTTTTGGATCTCTTTCATACCAGTTTTCTGTATAAGGATTCATTCCCATTGGTACTCCTTGATATTGCAGTATCTGTTCCAACTGTGCAAAGGCATCTTCCACTTTTTTCCGCTGTTTTCTAATCTTCCCTTCATCCTGCCCTTCTAAAAGGCTTGTAAAATATCCAAGCCACTCCCCGATAGCATCGCGCAGAGCGCCTGTCGACTGCACATAGAGTGCCTCCCCTTTGGCTATGAGATACTGATTTTCCTCTTTTTCTTTTGGATGTATTTTCAGCTTTTCAAACACTTTTAGCTTCGCCTCTTTTTCAGCTTCGGTCATGGAACCATCCTCCTTTTGGATGACTATCGTCTGTCTCTGACCGGTCTCCGGCGTATGTAACTGTACTTCCAAAAGACCATTGATATCGTAGGTAAACCGGATATCAATATAAACCTCTCCCGCCCTTTTTGGAGGAACATGAAATTTGATCTGTCCGAGAGGCAGATTGTCATCTGCGTAGTAATTTTCCCCCTGATAGACATTGACGACAACCTCTGTCTGATTGTCATGGGAAGTATAGTACCGTTTTTCTCTGCTGGCAGGAAGAGAAGTATTCCGCTCAATTAGTATGCTCATCATATCTCTGTCGCTTCCATCATGATTCCGAACGCCGACTCCAAGCGAAAACGGACAGATATCTGTCAGAAGCATATCTTTGATTTCATCGTCCCGCTCTTTGATCCCGACGACAACACCAAGCCCCCGCGCAATCATCCTGTCCGGATCGCACATCTCAATCTTTCTTCCTTCCAAAATATAGCTTAAATACTGCTTTACAATCTCCATTTTGCAGGAACCGCCCACAAGAACGACCTCTGTCAGTTCTTTTGGCGAAACCTTTCCATCTAGCAGGACACGCTTCACCGGTTTCTCCATCCTTCGGAAAATCTCTGCTCCAATATGCACTACATCTTGTCTGGTCAGACTCAGATCCCATGACTGCTCCTCATATCTTACCCGCATCACTGCATCTTTCGCAGCTGTCAGTTCCATCTTGCATCGCTCCGCCGCTTTTATGAGCACTGCTCTTAACTTTTCATCCAGTGAATCCCACAACAGATTCTGTTTCTCGCAGAAATATTTTGCGATCACACTGTCAAAGTCACTTCCTCCAAGATGATTGTCCCCGCTGACCGCCTCAATCTGAACAACATTGTCAAAACATTCTACAAGGGAGACATCTAAAGTTCCTCCTCCAAAATCGAAGACAAGAATTGTGGCATCTTCCCGCTGTTCTATATTTTGGCAGGCAAGCGCTGCTGCAGATGGCTCGTTGATGATACGCTCTACCCGTAGTCCTGCCAGCTCCCCGGCACGCTTTGTGGCAGCTCTCGCTTTATCGTTAAAATATGCCGGAACACTTATGATTGCCTCGCCGACTTCTTCCTGCAAAAATTCCTCCGCATCTTCTTTCATCTTCTTTAACAAAAATGCAGAAAGTTCTTCCGGACGAAACAGTCGACCGCCGAGGGAAAACTGCTTATCCGTCCCCATATATCGCTTAAATACACTTGCCGTCTCATCAGGATGTGCAATCATCCGCTCCTTTGCCGTCTTTCCTACATAAATCCGATCTCCATCCACGCTCACAAAGCTCGGTGTCAGATATTCCCCGCTGCTGTCCGGGATCAGCACACTCTCCCCATTCTGCCACACGGCTGCCAGACAGTTCGTTGTCCCTAAGTCAATTCCAATCGTTCTCATTTTCCTCCACCCTTTCTCTCATAGACTTCCTCAATCAGTTGATAGGCTTCTTCTTTTTTTGTTTCTGCTTCTGCTCCCGTCACAATAATTCCTTCCAGTGCAGAGACCTTTCCTTTTTTATAAAGCATCGTCACCGGCATCCGTTCTTCCGGAAGGTACAATGCCACTTCTAGCTCTATACTGTATTTTTCTTGCAGCTGCCAAAGCGCTGCCTCATACCGGGCAAACTCTTCTGCCCTCGTCGGCATCACATTCACATAGTCTTCCAATGTTGTCCCCACAGAATCTGTCAGACAGAATACAAAATAGCCATTACAATATCTTGTATTCTGATTTTCTCCGGCAAATGCCTCCATCATCTGATCACTTCCCGGCTTCGTCAAACGATACTGTTTCTCCTGCTTCCAGAAGCTTTCCAGATCCTGCTCAAATTTTGTGTGATATCCGGTCTGTCCCAGCCACGGCACCTGCAGTTTCCCATAGGTACTGTTGATCTCTGCCACTTCTGTTTTTACAAATGCTTCCTCACTTCCAGTTACTGCCACAACTTCCGCCTGCATGGCTGCTTCCACCGCTTCTGCCTGCAAAGTGTCAAAGTATTTCTCTCCATCTTCATCTTTCCATAACCACGCAAACACTTTCTCGGTCCCTTTCTTTCGCAGTTCTACACCCATGTAAGTATGATCCCATCCCGAAACCGAAGAAACATAGACATGATATTCCGGAACGCTAACTTCCGTACCCGCATATTTTTCCGTAAGATACGTTAACAGCGACTGTTCCCCTTCCTTCTGCAGTTCCTCTTTTGCGAGCTGAAGGTCACGTTCGGCAGACTTTGTATCCTCGATCAGCTTATCTGCTGCATCCATAGTTTCTGCCAGCTCTTCTCTCTGCTGATCCCATGTCTCACTGTCCTCCCTCGTTCTTGGAAGAATCAGGAATGCAAGCAGACTAAATACTGCCACTAGCAGATAGATCATTTTTCGGATGTTTCCATTGTGCTTCTGAGGTTTCTTTTTCCCTGTCGGAGGAAGTTTCCTTGCTGCTTCCAGTGCACGCGCAACTCTGTTCAGTGTCTGATTCAGTTGCTCTAGATGTTCCGGAATATACCCGGAGGACTGTAGTTTCTCCTCCAGCTCTTGTCTGGTCAGCGCAATCTGTCGACAGATGATGTGAAATGACTTTTCAGAAACATTCCGTTCGGCAAAAATTCCTCCACAAAGTTCCCATAACACCGGCTGAAATTGATTTTCCCGAAAAACTGCAGACTGAAAAAACACATTCCACAACACTGCTTCCTGTTCCGGTTCCTCTCTTAACGGTTCCAAAAAGGTTAGAAGCTCCTGCAAGATGCGGTCCTGCTCTTCTTTCTGAACTTTCTCCAGTTTTGAAAGAATATGCTCAAAAGCAAAAGCAGTTTCCTCTTCCTCGATATCCTTTGACTTTTCCAGGGAAATCGCCTCCGGAACGCTTTCCGGCACAGCATCTTTGTCTATATATTCTTTTTCTGCGCTTACTTCTACCGCAGTCTTTTGCTCTGTGTTTTCTTCCCAAACAACAATAGAATCAGCTTCTGCTCTGTTCTCCAAGCCACTGAAAGAATCACTTTTTTTCTGCTCTTCTTCCTCTGTCCAAGCATCTTCCCCGATTGCGGAAGCAAACTGGATTGCTGCTTCGTATGCCTCGTGGATTTCCTGCCATTTCTCCGGGTATTCTTCCGGGTGGTAGCGCGCTGCTAGTTTTGCATACGCCTTTTTGATCTGTTTTTTATCTGAAGTTGGCTCAATTCCAAGTACTTTAAACGGATTTCTCATGCTCCTTCTCCTGCTCCTCCTCAACACGCATCATTTTCATGCGCCGAAAATAAGAACTCATCTCGTCTGCCATCCCGGAAAGCCGGTTCAGCAATGTAGAGAAATCATTTAACATAATATCATCTTTGAAATATGGATACACAATATCATGGTCAATCTCACTCCACCCTTCCTCAAAGAGCGTTCTTCCCTGAATCTCCACATAATGCCCTTTATATTTGATAATATAGTGCAAAGAACGGTAAATTCCCCCGGAACGGATCTCGATCAGCTGATCATCGTAAATTCGACTGTCTCCCGCCCGCTTATACACTTTTGGCCGCTCTGCAATATAATAGTGATCCGCATCCTCATCAAAATCTTCCAGACGATTTTCCACATACTGGGCAGGATCATTTTCAAACACCGACGTGATATATTGATGAAAATGAATCCAGTCCTCACGGTAGAGGAAGAACACGCGGATACCGATCAAATCCGTAAAATATTTGTGAAAATTCCAGCGGTCGATCCGGTCAAACTTCTGAAAATTTTCTCTTCGTTTCCGGATGATCTTCTCCAGAAGATGTCCCGGTTCCTTCGTTCGGTAGCGGTAAGAATGGATCCCCGCCTTCTGGATGTCATAGAGGTATTCATCTACAAAATCTTTTCCGATCTCCCGGAGCGTCGTCTCCATAGACTGGTAATTCTCATAGATTGCTGTCAGTTCTTCCCAACTGATCTTTGCCTCCTCAAAATCCTGCTCTGAAATTCTGTATTTCTGAAGAAATTCTTTCTTATCTATCATTCTACTCCTCTCTTGTGCATGAAGATGCTGCACGCTTATTTCATTTGCAGCACCTTCCCTGCATCTATTCTGTTAAAACAGTGTTGCCTGCTCATATTCCATTTTTACATACTCAGCTTCTTCTACATCGATCTTGCTGCGATAATCTACAATAACGGTCTGCTGTTTTTGTCCGACCATCTTCTGCCCGAGCAGATAGTTGACATCAAATTTGCCGATGATCGCCGGTGTCGCACCTCTTGTCGGCACGATCAGCTGCACCCGATTTGCTGCAAGCATCGCAAAGATTGGTTCCCAGATATATGTATCCTTCGCCGCACCAAATGGATTGTCGATGAAGATTACTTTCTTTAGAGACTCCTCATTTGCATGGTAGGAATGAATACTTGCAATGTAATTGATGATTGCGATCAAAAACTGGATATAGATTCCCTGCGACTGTCCGGTACTTCCAACTGCCTCCTCGTATCTTAGGTGGCGGCTCTGTTCTTTGATCCGCTCTCTTTTGTAAAGTTCCAGACTGATCCGGTTCATATCTGTGACGATTGCCGAGAACATCCGCTTCATCGACAGTTCTTGAATGAGATATTTTTTCTTTTCCTGCTCGGTCTCGTATTTTTCCAGGTTTTCAATCACTTGTCCAAGATAATTGGAAATCTGCATTTGCTGCTGTTCTTCTCTCACATATGGAATCTTCAACCGGACGATCTGCGTCAGTTTCTCATCGATCATAATACTGCTGAGTTTCGGAAACTTATCCAGTTCCATTCGGATCGTATTACACCGCTGTAAACATTGATTTTCAAAACTACTTTTAATCTTCTCGATATCACGAAGGCTTTCCTCAATCTGATCTCTTCCCATTTGGATCATCACACATGCTTCTTCCAACCGCTTAATCGTCTTATCTGCCTCCTCAAAACTTTGCGGAACCGGGATCTGTTCTTTCATCTGCAGTGCAAAACTTCCTGCGCCAAGTCCGGTCAGCGTCTCTTCACACCACGCCTTTGCCTTGCCAAATGCAGTTTCTGCCGCTGTTTTTCTCGCTTTCATCTTCTGCCATCCACTCATGATCTGACGCTCGGTTTCTTTCCAGTCTAAGATAACAAATCCTGGAAGTGTCTTGACGGACATATCTTTGATGTGATACTCTTCTGCAACCCATGTAATCTTTCCGATCATCGTCTGGATTTCTTCCTGCGCTTTTCCAGTTTCCTTCTGTTTCCGGAACAATTCTGCCAGTTCTCTCTTGCACTGCTGTTGTAGCTCTTTCTGCCGTTCCTTCTCTATCTCAATCGTCCCTGCTGCAATCGGGAGCCGCTCGATTCGGTAGAATCTCTCCTTGATCTGCCCGGCGATCACATCTGCCTGTGACTGGAATCGCGTACATGCAAGTACCAGCTCCGATACTTTTTTCTCACATCTTTGTAATAGCTTCTCTTCCTCCATCAGATGTTCTTTCTGCGCCTCAATCTCTTCGTCGGACACTTCCGCAAGTTTCTGCTCCTCATAGAGCTGTTCCAGCATCTTTACATCTGCCTTTCTGCTTCTTAATTCTCGCAGATAGGATGTAATCTGTTCCCGGATGACCTGAAGTGTCTCGCTTTTTTCTCTTACATCTTTATTTTCCTTTTCAAATGCTGCGATGGCACCATCCAACTCTTCCTCCAGACGTTCCGGAATCGGTTCTTGGATCGGAATCTCTTCTTTATAATAGGCAGCATATCTCTCCCATCCCATCTTCCGTTCCATAATCTGTGCCGTAATCTGCCGGATTCGTCCGTCTGCCTCAGAAATCTCCCGCTCTTTTGCTTGTACCAGTCTCCAAAGTGTTTCCTTTTCCAGTTCCAGCTCTGCTTTCTTTTCCTTCCACTCCCTTTGATTTGCTTCCACAAGATCTGACTTTCTAAATGTGTCCTCCAGCCTTTGCAAGGACAGGATCTCCTCTGCCAGTTTCTTAATCTTTGCTGCACTTTCAGGAATCTTTCTCTCCAGCTCTGCAGCTCTTGCACACAGTTTCTTTTCCTTCTCTTTTAACTGTTCCTGTGCCTCCATCACCTGTGCTCTTTTTTCTTTTCTCTCCTGCTGTTCTTCCAGCCAACCGGCATAGTTTTCGAAATAGTTTGTCACATACTCTTGCACGCCATCTGTGTCCGCTGTCAGCACTTTCTGTTGTTCTCTCAACTGTTCCTGCTTTTTATGTTCCAGATTCAATACTTCTTCTGTCCGGTGTATTTCTTTTTCCAGCTGCTCTTTTTCCAGAAAATACGCAGTTTCTTTTCCTGCAAACATCACTCCGTCCCCTGCATCAAACTGTCCATGCTCCAGATATGTCTGATCCACGACCGGGATCATCCAGCTTACATTCTGCCACTCTTCCGGTTTTGGTTCTGCAAGGATCTTCTCGTAGATCCGGTGCCCGACGACAATGCTGTACGGCAAGTATGGAATCCGGCCGAGCACCTCTTCCTTTTTCTCCCCCTGCATCTGCTCTAACAACTCTGTGCCAAGCACTCCATCCCCGTATTTTCGGTAAAGAAACTCTTTCAGCTGCTCTGCTTCCGGAGTTACCTGGAATAAAATTCCTTTTTGAAGCTGCTCCAGCTGTTTTTGCAGTTCTGACTGACGGTTCTGTCCGTCATGGAGCAAAATGATCGTCTCCCGCTGTTTCTCCTTTAACAACTCCAGTAATCGGTAGACATCTTTCTCGCCATATACTTCCATTCTCTGTGCTACTTTTTCTGTCAGCTCCTCATAGATTGCCAGCTGTGCCTGACATTCCTCCTCTTTTGTATGCAATTCCTTTGCCTCATGCTCCAGATCCTTAGCCATCAGCCTGTCTGACTGAAGCTGTTCTTTTATCGTCTCACACTCTTGTTCCAGCGTTCTCTTCGACTCTCGCTCGGCATCCTCTTCCTTTTCTTTTTCTATGATCGAATCCTTAATCTGCTCCCGGAGAAGAAATGGGAATGCTTTCATCCCCTCGCCGATTTCTTTTTGCAGAGCGGTGCGCTCTTTCTCATTTTCTATAAGACGGCTTTCTAATACAGCGCGGGCATTATCGCTTTCCCGCTCCTTTTTATCTGCCTCTTCCTTTTCTCTTCTGGAAGTCTCTCGATTTTTCTCAGCCTCATCTTTCTGCCTATTAAGCTGTTCAAAAATCTGCTCATCTTTTCTTTTTTTCTGGGCAGTCATCTCCAGTAAAGACTGGTAGAGTTCCTCATTCCCCTGCTTCATCCGCTCCATCTCTGCCTCGATAGTATGTGCCCGCGACTGTGCTTTTGCGTAATTAAGAAAATATTGGACAGACTCTTTCTCTGTCACAGTCTGTCTTAATTCTTCGACTGCCTCTTTCAACTGCTCTTTCTGCTTTTCCTTCTGTTCTCTTTCATAATTGGCTTCATCAAGATGACATTCCAGTTCCTGCAGATCTAAAGTCAACAAGATTCGCTCCGTTTCCTGCTGTTGTTCCTGCATGTTCTGCAGCGCTTCCTCCAATTGCTCCGCTTCTGCCTCAATCCGCTCTCTTTCATCAAGGAGAGTATGATAAAATACGCTTGTCTTCTGCTCATTTTCCCTGCACAGTTCAAAGTTCTGTAACAATGGTTCAAACTTTGTCAGAAACTCTTGAATCACCGTAATCTGCCTGTCGTAATTAGAAATCTGCTCCTTTTTCTTTGACAGTTCTACCATCTGTTCCCGGATATCCAACAGTGTCTGTGCCAGTTCTTCAGCATCCTTTTCCTTACCGGTCTGAAGCTGGTATGCCTTTTGAATAATCTCCTCGATCAAAAGATCTTCTACTACTTTTCGGCTCGTCCTATAATTGCTCTCAAAATAAGTACGTACATGGCCTTCCGTCTTATTGATCCCGCGGATAATGTTCCACTGACTCTCATATAATCCATGACCTGCAATGAAACTTTGATATTCACTTTTGGAATTTTCAAAAATTTTCACTGAAAGCTTCCGGTTTGATTCGGCCTGAAGCCGTTTGATGAGTTCTTTTAGCCCTTTAAAGGTAATCCGCTCTTTTCCATTTACAAGAGGAAGATTTAAAATATCATAATCATTAAACTCATTATAAAAAATACAGTAGTTAAAATATTCAATCGCCGAAGATGAGACTTCCTCCTCCCCCTCTTTGATCCGATCTGCCTTCTTTCGTGCACAGAATCCAGTCGTCATAAACCGAAATCCACACTCTTCCTGATCCGGCCTGTCAAGGTCCCACTCGATCAAAGAGTGAATGACACTGCTCCCGGTGCTTCCCCGAAACAACTTTTCTACCGGCTGTTTGTCATCCAGTGTACAGTTTGGGATCAGATTCTGTAAAAGCAGAAGCATCAGAACACTCTTTCCCCCTCCATTTGCCAGATCATAAAGGCTGTTTTTCCCTTGAAACCGAAGGCACAAGTCGTCATAAAACTGAGTTCCCACGTTATATTTGATGTTGTTTACCCGGATTCTGTTAATATGCGGCATCGTCTCTACCTCCTGTCATAATCTCATAAATACGACTCTGCTCCGACTCAAAATAGCTCTCGATCAGCGCCGAAAAACGGTCTGTCGGATAATATCGATCCTCCACTTCCAGAAACAATCCTTGACGGATCAGAAATTGAAATGTCTTCTTTACCATTCCTGCCCGGGAACCTTTTTCTGCCCGGATCACGGAACTATCCTCATTGGTGAGAAGTGGCAAATCCCAGGCAAGCGCCATCTGCTCAAAACTGTATTCCTCCACCTCTGTCAGTGCAAGCGTCTCCACTTTCTCTGCTAACCCTTGAAAAGAAGCATCTACTGCTTCCACAATTTCCGGAACCTTGACATACTCCTGATAAGTATAAGTCGCTGAATCTGTATAAAATTTTGTGATGATGTGATAAATAATGAAGTAGCAAAGGAACAACTCCCGATTGAGCCGAAGTCCGATCATCTCCTTTAGTTCTTCATTCGTATATCCAAAAACATGATTCGATTCTCCCGGTGTCAGATACAACCCTCCCCGGTAATCATAAATCTCCAGATTCAGCGCCTTTGTAATCTTATTTACCGTATCAAATATGTCTCCATTCTGCGTATATGCCTCATAGAGCTTCGTATGTTCGCCCTGATATTTTACTGCCTCCTGATTGATCAGTCTGGCAAAAATCTCAATCCCTGTTTCCAGCGTCTGCTCTGTCATCTCCATTCATCCTTTCCACTCTTATGTTCGTCACCGAAAAACATTCGAGAAAAGTAACTGGTTCCTCATCCGTCAGTGTTTCCAGATAAAAATCCATCTGCAACTCTTCCTCGGTGCCTTCTATTTCAAAATATTGTTTCAAAACTGCCTCAAAATTTGTCGCCGGGTGTCTTACTGCATCCCGAATTACAATCTCATGCTTCTGGCACAGATTGACGAGGAACGAATAATAATCTCCATTTGCAAAAATCTTCTGTCCATACCGTACCTCTAATTGCTCATTCCACTCCCGCAGCGTGAAACAGTCTGTTTTCTTCAACATCGCAAACAATTCCCGCACAAGGATCCGGTAATTGCTGCTGATCCGCTGTTCTTCCAGTTCGTCATCATAGACATAATCCGCCTCTTCCTCTGACTCGATCTCCTCACGTTCCTCATCCATACCGCGGCGTAATGCCAGCATTTCATCCAGCCGCTTCAGATCAAACATCTTCTTCTTTTTCGCCTGAAACAAGGGCTCCGCAAGCAATTTCAATTGTTCCACATCATCTTTTGCAAGGGCCGTCTCAAGAAACTGACGGAAATAGACAACCGGACGAATCGCGTTTAATGTCCCCTGTTCCACCATACTGTCGACTTTTCTCCTCAAATCCATACACTCACTCAATAACTCTGAATGCATCGCCATCGCCCGCTTCAGTTCGCTATCCAGCAAAAAGATCTCTTCTTTATTTTTGATCTGATCAACCGGAGATAGCATGGACATTGCCCCGGCAATCAGCCTCGTATTTTTCATAAACAGATCGTGTTCCTCATCAAACCAGCAGACACTCTCCTGAAAAAATTCCCGGTAGAGAGAAAGTCCGTTTTTCAAATCATGCACAAGTACCTGCAGTACTTCTCTCTTCTGCATTTTCAGTTTGAGTACCTCATTGCAGATTCGCTTTACAATCTCACGACCGCCTTTGAAGTTCTGGGTGCGGATCATCTTCTCCAAAAGAAGCTGCTGTATACTAATCTTGCTTTCTTCTTTGAACTCCTTTGTGTTCAGATAAAATTCAATCCCACTCTCCGTAATGTAATAATAAATATTTCCTTCTTGAAAATGACTTTTCATCAGCCATACTCTGGCAACCTTCCGAATCTTCTCCTTTGGATCATAAAATTCATAGGAGAACGGCTTTCCGTCATTTTTTATCTTATCAAACACATACCCTGCAAGCTGAGCATACTCTTCCGGTGTACAGTCCAGTGCAAACTCACTCTCCAAAAACGGAATAACAAAATTTAAATAGTCCGTATAAGTTACTCCGGTATTGTTAAAATTATTTTCTTCGATCAACATTCTAAGCACTGCCATCAACACATATCCTATGTCAATCGACTTGTATTTTCCATTTTGAAACTGCTTCAGATCATGACTGACAATCTCAAAAAATGGATAATATTTTTTCATACTCTCCATCCGAAGCCCTTGTTCTGCCCGGATCTCCTCAAGCAAATCTCTATGTAACTCCATTACTTCTGATTCTCCTTGTAGTATTTTCCACCTCTGCTTCCCCGACAAGAATCAGTGCTTCCTGCGGGATATAGCACAGATCTTTCAACATCATTCTCTGCAAAAAATCTGCTGTCTCTGTATCAAATTCCTGAAGGGCAGATGGTAGTACCTCCCGTGCCCGATTCTGAATCTTCCCTCTGATTTTCTCGGGCTTTCTCTCACTTCCTCTGACTGCCTCTAAAATCTTCTCATAAAACTCCATCTTCAGCCGAATCGAATACGATGCATACTGCGTTTTCAATTCATAATAAATCGCAAACCCTTCGGGATCGATATCTCCAAAATATTCTATGGTATCTGTCTCCATTATACCAGTTTCTTCTGCGAGAGAAAAGGCTCTTATAATCTTCCACCCCGACCCGTAAATCACACAGTCATATTCCGTTCCATATATTCCGTTCTTGATCCGAAAATACGTATCTTTATTTTCTACGATCAAAATTTTCCTGATATTCTTTTCAAAAAAAGATGGGCGTACCTGACAAATAAATGGCTCCTTCGTATAGAAAGCATGCAGATCCGTCTCTATATCAAATCCCATCCGATTTAACAGATGTGTGTAAGCTCCGGCCTTTTTCCTGTACCTTCCCCTACCATCCTTTTCCGTACTCGTTTCCTGCTCATCTGACACTTGCTTCTCTTTTTCTCCCTCCGGCTGTTCGAATGCTTTCTCATCACCGAACAGGTAATAGCCAAGTTCATTTGCAGTCATCCATACTTTCTCTGTCCTGCAATAGTAGTTATAGAGTATACCAATCGCTTCCCGATCCTGCTCAAACGCTCTCCGGTTTCTCTTATAAAATTCAAGCACCTTCGTGCCCACATAGGAATGCAAAAGAGCAAGATATTCCGGATCTTCCACCACTTTTTCTTTATTGCCGACAATCTCATACCGTTCATAGACCGTCGCCATGTATCCCGGTTTCTTACTTCTTTTCACCGGACTTAGCACTCCCTCCTGAACAAACGCTTCCAAAAGCTGCTGAAACTCCCTTACTCTCCCGGTTCTGATCTCCAGAAGCTTCCGCTCTTCGTTTCCCGCTGCCTGCTCAAGCAATTCCTCATAGGTGACACGGATATTCCCTGTTTTTTTCTTCTCTCTGCGCTCTGCAAAATACCGTTCCAGATTCTTTCTCATCCTCTTTGCCCCCTCACTTTTTCGTACTCCAATCATATCATATCCTATTTTGAATTTCATCCGATTTCTAACTTGTACATTAGATTTAAGTTTGTTATAATTTTCGTATAAACAAAAGCAAAGAGAGGTAGTCATTATGAAATGCCCACACTGTGGTAAGGAGCTTGCCATCAGTAAAAAAGACAGCTCCTACGGCTTATGCCATACTTGCAAAAAAAGATATAAACTTCCGTCACAACAGCAGACGTATTCCAATATTCCACCAAAGCATATTCGTGAAAAATCCGAGCGCACCATTCGCGAGAATTATCGGAATATGCTTGAGATTGAGGACGAAGAAGATGTTTCCGAGACAAAGGACAAAGTCATTCTTACTATCATGATCATTCTGTTTCTTCTCATTATCGCCGTGGCAGCATATATTTTTCTGTTTTTCAAATAAGTCTTCAGACAGCAAAAAGGATTGCAGCATCTACTATTTCGATGCCTGCAATCCTTTCTATTACTGTGTTCCTACAAAAGTTCACTGCTCTTTCTTAAATTTTTATACTCAGCTACGGAACGGTCAAAACCTTTGATATGTTTGTAAAGCCACTGAATCACATTTCTATTTACCTGCTCTACAAACTCTTCTGTCGGTCCTTCCTGCTCCTCTAACATCTCGTGAAGTTCGTCTACTACACGATATAATTCCTGGTGCTGCTTTTTGTGCTCCTCGATTCCCGGATATTCAATTTCCTCCTGCAGCTTTTCCTCTGCATTAAAATGAAATTCTGTGTACTCCGCAAGGTAATCTAACATCTTGATCGCTGCAACCTTTCCACCGTCTTTCTCACAACTCTCTACAAGTGAATTAATCTTTGCGATCAACTCTTTGTGCTGGGAATCAATCATCTCATTTCCTGTTACTAAACTTTCATCAAATTCTGCATACATCGTTGTAATGCCTCCTTTTTCTATTTCTCACATCGCCACAGATAAAATTCTTCTGCAATGCTTCACTTGTGATACAGTATAACATAATTTTTCTGAAAAATCACCTTAAATCACTGCAAAAACCGGCTTTTCTTTTTTATTTTTCTCAATTGCCTCTTCCACTTTCCGAAGCATCTTCTCCCGGTCCTCCGGAAAGGTTCCTCTGACACGGAACTGTACAAAATCATGGAAACCATCATACTTTAACCCATCCACCTGCAAATGTTCCAAAAGACATTTTTCCTCCAGCAGATTTTCCAGTTCATCTGCCGGCAAAAAATTTCCCTGCTCGATGTCACGGTATAACGGTGCCTCTTGATGCAAAAACATTGAAAAATTAATTACATGCCTCGGTCTTGTCACATTTAAAAACTCTGCCGTCTTCTCTGCATTTTCTGTCCCCCTGCCTCTTCCCGCAACTCCAGTCATAATATGGGCATCATAGATCATTCCCGCACGTTTAATCCTATCAATCGCTGTATATGCTTCCTCCAGCGTATGATCTTTATGCATCCATTCCAGCACATCTGGAAGTCCGCTCTCGATTCCAAGATACAAATGCCGCACTCCAGCTTCCCATAGCTTCTTCAATTCTACATCGCTCTTCTCCTGAATATTCGTCACGGTAGCATCCATATTCACCTCCGCGACATCCGGAAAATACTCACGAACCAGTTTCAGAATCTTAAGAAGCCTCTCCGTCTTCATTCCAAATGCATTTCCATCCCCAAGAAACACTCTCCTCGGCCTTCCATTCAGCCCTTTTACTCTTTGCAATTCCTCCTCAATCTGTGCAATCGGCAATTCCCGATACTGTAAATGTTTAAAAAGTGTGCAAAACTTACATGCGTTATAAGAGCACCCGACCGCGACCGGGAGCATATAAGATCCCCGCTCCATCGGCGCCCTGCAAATTTGTCCTTCATACTGCATTCTGCCACCTCCCATTGTATCTTTTGCTTTTTCTTCCATTTTAGCACCGTTTTTCACGATTGCAAATTTCTTTTCCATTTGTTCATCATTTTCTTGTTTTTTCATCACAATTTTGTCACATTTCCTTTGTATGATAGTAATCAAACAAAGGACAACACCTTTTTTATATAGATAAAACTTTTTCTTTTTCATAACATGCCGGTCTATGACCGGCATTTCCTCCGTTGAGTGGGGATTCGTGAAATAATCTAGAAACTTTTTGGATGACAGCCGCATATTATTCTGATCCAGAAAAATTAAATACTAACCTTGTGTATTACCCGTGTATTACTTGTGTATTATGTGGTAAAATTCACAAGATTTTCACTGGATGCTCACACTGAACAATCCTTGAAAATACACTGTTTCTTAGAACTTTCCGTTCTCAGCTGCTTCCTTATAAGATTCTGCTGTATTACCAGTTTTGGAATAATGCAAACAGAAATTCTCGTGCTTAATATTTTTCAACGCTGCCACAATGCAACACCCCTTTCCATTCATGGCATTAGAAAAAGCACCCCGGAGGGTGCCTTCTCTTTATACTGTTCTCGCTTCATAAAATACTATATATTCTTCTCCTGTTGGTTCTTTGCTCTTATTGCAATTTTGAGCAAAACTCCACTCCAATAAAACACTCTTATCTTCCAACAAATCATCACGAAATGTTCTTTTTATTTCTTTAACAGCATTTAAAATTTTATGTTTCTCTTCCTCGCTCAGAAATTTTTCATCACCGTCTATCTCTTCTTTTTCATTTTGGTACTGTATAGTTACATTTCTATCTGAATACGTTACCATATTCCACAAGTCATCTTTTACCGCTTCAATGATTATTCTATTTCTTCTAACTTCCAAAGTTCCACTCTTATTAGCAACAAAATATGGATAAAAAAGAACCATTCCTTTATCTTTCATTTGCTGTAAAAGCCCATCTGCAAATTCTTTTGCCTCTATGGCATCAGCTCCTACTAATCTTGGAAGATTCAAATCGTTTCCACGAAACACTGCACTTCTAACAGTCCATAGTAAATCTTCTTGCAATTCTTCATTGCCTTTATATTCTTTCCACGGGACAGACGGTAAATTCATATTTTGTAATTCTAAAAATCCCATCAATTTATTCATCTCTATTATTACCCCATAAACTTTTTGCCTGAAAATTTTTCATATGCAAATATTGCATATGAATCCATCATTCCTGCTACATAATCACAAATTAATCTGTCTTGCAGCTTATTTTCCTCATCGTCACTTAAATCATCATATTGTTTTATCAATTCCTTCGCTCTATATTCTGGTGGAAGATACATTATATCATCTTTATAGAGTTCACATAAAAATTGAATAACTTTCTTGCCTTCTCTTTCATAATGATACACCTCATCATTGTGATTGATACACTTAAACACTATATTTTTCAACCCATGTATTAATTCTTTATATTTTGTAAAACCTATTTCTTCAGTATGAACAGTTCCTGTTTTTCGTTGCATCTCTTCATCGACCTTTACTAATCCTATATCATTTAGAGCTAAATTTATCAACTGCGATGCAAGTTCTTGCCTAAATAATTTTGAATATTCGGTTGAACCTATCTGTTTTCCCCCATATCCAGCCTTTTTCTTTGACCCAGAAACTATCTCCTCAAATTTTTTATAGCAATCAGTATCTCCATATTCTGCTTGATAATCATGTAATATTTCATCAATAGTATATGCTTTTACACGCAAGCCATCCTCTAGATCGTGAGCCGCATATGCAATTTCATCTGCTATATCTACAATTTGTACATCTAGTGTCCTTACTTTCACATCATTTTCTTCTATAAATTTTTTTAATAATTCATAATCATCATCATAAATAAACTTTTGTTTTTTGTCTCCACTTTTGTATTTTTCATAGTCAAACTTATTGAAATATTTTACAACACTTAGCATTGTTCGATATGTTAAATTTAACCCTCTAAAATCAGGTCTTTTTTTCTCTAAATTTGTCAATATTCTTAAAGTCTGTGCATTTCCTTCAAATCCACCTATTGGAGCAAATATTTCATTTAAAAACCTTTCACCAGCATGTCCAAATGGTGGGTTCCCTAAATCATGTGCTAAAGCTCCAGCTTCTACAACATAGCTTTCGCTAGCATCATATTGTATTGCACAGGCAATAGAGCGAGCAATTTGTGCCACTTCCAGGCTATGCGTTAATCTATTTCTAAAAAATTGATCATTTCTAATTCCTAAAAGTTGCATTTTCCCTTGTAATCTTCTGAAAGAAGATGAATACATTATCCTTGCATAATCCCTTTGGAATGGTCCATCTGGTCGATACCGTGATTTCTCATTATAAACCTGTGATTCCATAAAATCAAATTTTAATGAATTTAATAGATTTCTCTTTATCTTGTCTCTATTAATTTCCAACGGATTTTTTGTAATACTTTCCATAAAAAATTCCTCCCAAAATCTCTTTCTATATCTATACTACAACAAAACACCCCATATTTCTACAGGGTGTTTAAAAAAGTATTTTGGGATGGTCTCCTTTTAGGAGAAGCGGAAAACCAGGAATCGAACCTGGGACTTGGAATTATTTCCTGCTCTACCAACTGAGCTATACACCCGTAGGATGCCTTTTATTGACATCCTTTCCCCTATCCGCACTCGGGGACTAAAACACTAAATATTGACTTTATTGACTTGTTTACTTGGCAGATCTGCGGATATCTGCCTTTGGTACCAATCAGATGCAAATCCGATTGCGCACTTAATCATTTAAGGACTGTCTCAGTTGCTACTTTATACCTGAAGCCATGTGTAGGAGTTGAACCTACCTATCCATTCATGGCATTAGAAAAAAAGCGGCTCTAAAATAAATGTTGGGGTGGATAATTTTAAATTTGAGGCGACCCCAAAAAGTTAGACTTTTTAAAAGCGTAGCAGTTTTAGTGGCTGCTACGCTTTTTATGCAGACAAGACGGACAGTCTGTATTCAACAGAACTCATCCAACCAAGTTTCTCTTTAATTCGTTTTTCGTTGTAATACATAATGTACCTCTCGATAGCTTCTTTTAGTTCTTCAAAACTATAATATGTAATCCCGTAGTACATCTCTTGTTTTAATAGACCAAAGAAATTTTCCATAACAGAATTATCGTAGCAATTACCTTTTCGAGACATACTCTGAAAGATTTTGTTTTCTTTTAATTCCTTAGAGTATGCAGGCATTTGATATTCCCAACCTCTGTCAGAATGAAAAGTTCTTCTATAAGGACAGTCCGACGTGATTTCCATTGCTTTCTTTTGTGCAGATAATATGCTTACCGCAGAGGGAGTTTTGCTTATCCCACAACTTAATATTTCTCTATTAAACATATCTAGGAATGGATCCAAATATAGATTCTTAATAACCATGTGTCCTTTTTCATCAACTTCATAATACTTAAATTCTGTAGTGTCAGTAGTAATCTTTTGATGTGGTATGGTAGTGCGAAATCTTCTATGAATTTTGTTAAGTGCAATTCGTCCAACTTTCCCTTTATAAGAATTATAACGTCGATTCTTGCGAATGTAGGATGTTACTTGAATACCATACTTCTGCATAATCCTTTGCACTTTCTTTTTGTTAATACTGATTCCTTTTTTGCGAAGGATAGCCTGCATTCGACGATACCCGAAACCCTTGTGCTCATTATGTATGGCAATAATCATTTCTTCTAGTTCTTTATTGGAATCGATTCTATCAAAACGTTTTTGCCAACACATATATGTTGCTTTCGAAAAGCCAACTACTGCGAGAATGTCTTTTAGCTTGAATTCTCCTCGGAGGCTGTGGATGATTCTCGCTGTTTTTTCAGAAGAGCTTCCTCTTCCAAACGCAGCCTCCTCAGTTCTTTTAAATACGCATTCTCTATTCTAAGTTTTAATAATTCGTCTTCCAACTGTTTAACGCGTTCTGCACTAATGTTGTCTTCTTCTGATGAATTTTTCGTTTCTGGTCGCTTTGATACGTCCACCTTTCTCTTCCTTCCCTTCTTTCGAGGGCGTAAAGTATCAGGATCAGCAATCCTGAAATCATTTACCCATTTAGTAATAAGCGCCGGATTATTAATGTTTTCTTGAAATGCTAAATCTTGATACGAGACTTCATTTGATAGATAAAACTCTACCACAGAAAGTTTGTATTCAAAAGAGTAATTTTTGTTTTTTCTAGACCGTAGCAATGCAGAATCTCCATTTCTCTCGTAACCATGAACCCAGTTTTTAATTGCTGAATAAGGAATTGAATATTTTTTTATAATAAACTCAAAGCCTCCTTTCCTAGAGAAGTATTCTTCTACTATTTTTTCTTAAATTGGAAACTATATTTTGCCATGAGAAAACCGACCTCCCAAAAGTTAGATTTTTAGGTCTAACTTTTGGGGGTCGGTTCAATCCCAGTATAGCATTTTCTTTTATTTAAATTTGTGTATTACCTCTGCATATCCTTGTGTATTACTTGTGTATTATGTAGTAAGATTCACAAGGTTTTCACTGGATGCCCACACTGAACAATCCTTGAAAATACGCTGTTTCTTAGAACTTTCCGTTCTCAGCTGCTTCCTGAATACTTACAGCAACAGCAACTGTCATACCAACCATCGGGTTGTTACCTGCTCCGATCAGTCCCATCATTTCTACGTGTGCAGGAACAGATGAAGATCCGGCAAACTGAGCATCAGAGTGCATACGTCCCATAGTATCTGTCATACCGTAAGAAGCAGGACCAGCAGCCATGTTATCTGGATGAAGTGTACGTCCTGTACCACCACCAGAAGCTACTGAGAAATATTTCTTACCTTGTTCGATACATTCTTTTTTGTATGTACCTGCTACTGGGTGCTGGAAACGTGTCGGGTTTGTTGAGTTACCTGTAATAGATACGTCAACACCTTCTTTGTGCATGATTGCAACACCTTCTGTTACGTCATTTGCTCCGTAGCAGTTTACTTTGGAACGAAGTCCGTCAGAGTAAGATTTTCTGAATACTTCTTTTACTTCTCCTGTATGGTAATCCATCTCTGTCTCAACGTATGTAAATCCGTTGATTCTTGAGATGATCTGTGCTGCATCTTTTCCAAGACCATTTAAGATAACTCTTAATGGTTTTTTACGAACTTTGTTTGCTTTCTCAGCGATACCGATTGCACCTTCAGCAGCTGCGAAAGATTCGTGTCCTGCAAGAAATGCGAAACAATCTGTATCTTCTTCCAGTAACATCTTTCCTAAGTTACCATGTCCTAAACCTACTTTACGCTGGTCAGCAACAGAACCTGGGATACAGAAAGCCTGAAGACCTTCTCCGATTGCAGCAGCAGCGTCAGCAGCTTTTCTGCAGTCTTTTTT